>Ga0209631_10000051_pt1 | contig 138209 bp, 134 predicted proteins | sample COG_08_FD_184752 | JGI IMG/M metagenome (GOLD analysis project Ga0209631, IMG submission 184752) | Pelagic Microbial community sample from North Sea - COGITO 998_met_08 (SPAdes) (version 2) | ecosystem: Environmental > Aquatic > Marine > Neritic zone/Coastal water | place: Helgoland, sampling...
ATCTATTTATGATAGATTTATGGAAAGAGCTATAAAAAGAACAAAAGCTGTAACACAAGATAATCCTTTAAAAATGGAAACTATGATTGGAGCACAAGCTTCATTAGAACAAATGGAAAAAATAAAGTCTTATCTAGATTTAGGTAAGAAAGAAGGTGCCAAAGTTCTTTGTGGTGGATCAGTTGCTAAGTTAAATAGTGGTTTGGAAAAAGGAAACTATATCCAACCAACTATCTTTGAGGGTAAAAACAATATGCGAGTATTCCAAGAGGAAATCTTTGGACCAGTAGTTTCGGTTACTAAGTTTAAAGATGAAAAAGAAGCATTAGAAATTGCTAATGATACTCTTTATGGACTAGGCGCAGGTGTTTGGACTAGAAATGCTAACGTCGCATATAGAATGGGTAGAGGTATACAAGCAGGTAGAGTTTGGACAAACTGTTACCACGCGTATCCTGCACATGCTGCATTTGGTGGATACAAACAATCTGGAATCGGAAGAGAAACTCACAAAATGATGCTAAATCATTACAGACAAGTAAAAAATTTGCACGTGTCTTATAGTGAGAAAAAATTAGGTTTCTTTTAAACCTTATATTATAATGGCCTGTGTAACTCACGGGCCATATAAATATGAAAGTTAAAGCAACATTATCAGCTAAAAAATTATTAAGTGATCTAAAAGAGGTTCATGGAAATGATCTTCTATTCCATCAATCTGGAGGTTGTTGTGATGGCAGCGCACCAATGTGTTACCCTGCAAAAGAGTATATGGTAGGTAATAGCGATATAAAATTAGGTGAAATTGATGGTACCCCATTTTATATGAATGAAGATCAACACGATAAGTGGAAGCATACAGATCTAACCATAGACGCAGTAAAGGGCATAGGTGGTATGTTTTCATTGGATAATGGGACAGGACGAAGATTTCTTACAAAGTCTGAAATATGTCTAGTCGAAGACGAAAAAACTAAATAGACAACTCAAAAAATATCTGTATCTAATAGAGCATGAGTCAGATTTTATTGACTGAAGTCAGAAGAAAATTTCTTGATTATTTTAAAAAGAATAATCATCAAATTGTAGATTCTAGCAATCTTGTTCCTAATAACGATCCAACATTGATGTTCACAAATTCAGGCATGGTCCAATTTAAAAATGTTTTTACTGGATTAGAAAAAAAACCATTTAAAACTGCAACAACTTCGCAAAAGTGTGTAAGAGCAGGTGGAAAACATAATGATCTTGAAAATGTTGGGTATACACCAAGACATCATACATTTTTTGAAATGTTAGGAAATTTTTCGTTTGGAGATTATTTTAAAGAACAAGCGATTATTCACGCTTGGAATTTATTGACTAAAGATTTTGGATTACCTAAAGAAAAACTTTTAGTTACAGTATTTCATGAAGACATAGACTCATTTAATTTATGGAAAAAAATTGCAGGATTAAGCGATAATAAAATTATTAAAATAAAAACATCTGATAACTTTTGGTCAATGGGAGATACAGGACCATGCGGACCTTGTTCAGAAATTTTTTATGATCACGGAGATAAACTTCAAGGAGGACCACCAGGCAGTCATAATGAGGATGGAGACAGATTTATAGAAATATGGAATCTTGTTTTTATGCAATTTGAGCAAACTTCCAAAGATAAAAGAATAACTTTACCTAAACCTTCAGTAGATACTGGAATGGGTTTAGAAAGAATGACAGCGGTATTACAAGGAACTCACGACAATTATAATATAGATCACTTTAAAAAAATTATATCAGCTTCATCTGATATTACTAAAACTCCAATAAATGAAAAAACGATTTCCAGCCACAGGGTAATTGCAGATCATTTAAGAGCTAGTAGTTTTTTAATTGCAGAAGGAATTCTGCCATCAAATGAAGGACGTGGTTATGTACTTAGAAGAATAATGAGAAGGGGAATGAGGCACGCTCATACCCTAGGAAGTAAAAAACCAGTCTTCTATAAATTATTTGAAATATTATTAAGTGAAATGAGTTCTAGTTATCAAGAGTTAAATACTGGTAAAGATTTAATTATAGAAACGTTAAAAAATGAAGAAGAAAAATTTTCTACTTTATTAGAAAGAGGAATAAAGATTTTAAATGAAAATTTAGAAAAAGTTAAAAACAACACTTTACCTGGGCCAGTTGCTTTCAAGCTGTACGATACTTTTGGTTTCCCTCTAGATTTAACAGCAGATATTTTGAGAACCAAAAATATTAAAGTTGATACTAAATCTTTCGAAGCTGAAATGGAAAATAGTAAAAAACTAGCCAGAGCTAATTGGAAAGGCTCTGGTGATAAGTCAGTTGAAGAAAAATGGTTTAAAGTTAGAGAACAATTGAAACCAACAGAATTTTTAGGTTATGAATTTGAAAAAGCTGAAGGCATAGTTTTGAAAATATCAAAAAATAATCAGTTTGTTGAGTCAGCTAAAAATGGTGATGAGATAGAAATTATTACTAATCAAACCCCTTTTTACGGAGAGTCTGGTGGCCAAGTAGGTGATCAAGGTTTAATTCAAACATCAGACTGTAAAATAAATATTAAAGATACACAAAAAAAAATTGGAGATCTCTTTATTCATATTGGAAAAATTGAAAAAGGTTCTATCAAGGTAGGTGAGAGTGTTAATTTATCAATTGATATTAAGAGAAGAAATAACTCAAAAGCTAATCATTCAGCAACACATTTATTACATGAGTCTCTTAGAAAAACTTTAGGAAAACATGTTACACAAAAAGGATCATTGGTTAGTCCTGAAAGATTAAGGTTTGATTTTAGTCATAATAAACCAATTGAAAAAGATGAAATGACTAAAATTAACAAAATTGTAAATGACTTTGTGAATGGATCCAGTGAAGTTCAAACTAGAATCATGACTCCAAAAGAAGCAGTAAAACTAGGAGCTTTAGCTCTATTTGGTGAGAAGTATGGAGATGAAGTAAGAGTAGTTTTTATGGGAAAAGAAAACAATGGTTTTTTTTCGACAGAGTTATGTGGTGGTACACATGTAAAAAACACAAAAGAAATTGGAGAATTTAAAGTTATTAGTCAATCTTCAATAGCATCAGGTATAAGGCGAATTGAAGCTTTGAGAGATGAACAATTAAAAAAGTTTGAAAAATCTTCAAATGAAGAAAAAATTAGTAAAGATGAAAATTTATCAGACCTAATTAAAATAACAAAAAATGAATTAAAAAAATTAAACATTAAGCCAAATTATAATGGAAACTTGTTATTAGGAGAGAATTTAAAAAATTTAAATAAACAATTAAATCAAGCTAAGGTTAAAAATATTATTCAAAATAAAAATAAAATAATAGATAGTAAATTTGATCGCTTAATTTTTAGACAACAAGTTCTTACAGATTTACCTCCAAAAGAATTAAGAAACATAGTTGATCAAGGTAAGAAAGAAATTAAATCAGGAATTATAATGGCATGTTGCACTTATGAAGAAAAAGTGGGTGTTGCTGTTGGTGTAACTAATAAACTAGTTGATAAATTTGATGCTGTTAAATTAGTAAAAGAAGCTGCAGAAATTCTTGGTGGAAAAGGTGGAGGTGGTAGAAAAGATTTTGCTCAAGCTGGTGGTGTAAACAAAGATAAGATTGATGAGGCTTTTAAAATTATAAGTAAAAAAATTAATTAAGTTTTTTTTTAAAATTATTATCTATTGCTTCTAAAAATTGATTTGTTGTAAGATACTTAGCAGATTTATCAATTAAAATTGCTAAATCTTTTGTCATTGACCCACTTTCAACCGTCTCAATACAAACTTTTTCTAATGTAGAAGAAAATTTAATCAGTTCATCATTACTGTCTAATTTACCTCTATGTGCTAAACCTCTTGTCCAAGCAAATATTGATGCAATAGGGTTAGTAGATGTTTCTTTTCCTTCTTGATGCATTCTAAAATGTCTAGTTACAGTTCCATGAGCAGCTTCTGACTCAACAGTCTTTCCATCTGGAGTCATTAATACACTTGTCATTAATCCTAATGAACCAAAACCTTGAGCAACAGTGTCAGACTGAACATCTCCATCATAATTTTTACATGCCCATACATAACCACCATTCCATTTCATGGCACAAGCAACCATGTCATCAATTAAACGGTGTTCATAAGTTATTGAATTAGATTTAAATTTGTCTACAAATTCTTTTTCATAAATTTCTTGAAATAAATCTTTAAATCTCCCATCGTAAGCTTTTAAAATAGTATTTTTAGTTGATAAATAAACTGGCCATTTTCTTTCAAGACCATAATTCATGCAAGCTCTAGCAAAATTTTTTATTGAATCATCCAAATTGTACATTGATAAAGCTATACCTGGACCAGTAAAATTAAATACTTCGAATTCTTTTTTGTTTTTGCCATCTTTTGAAGTCCATTTTATTTCCATTTTACCTTCACCTGGAATTAAGAAATCTGTAGCACGATACTGATCTCCAAAAGCATGTCTTCCAATTACAATTGGTTGTGTCCATCCTGGGACAAGTTTTGGAACATTTTTACAAATAATAGGTTCTCTAAAAACAGTGCCACCTAAAATATTTCTTATAGTACCATTTGGAGATCTCCACATTTTTTTCAATTTAAACTCTTCAACTCTATCCTCATCTGGCGTGATGGTCGCACATTTGACTCCAACTCCATGTTGTTTAATAGCATTTGCAGCATCAATTGTAACTTGATCGCCTGAATTATCCCTACTTTTCATTCCTAAATCGTAGTATTTAAGATCTATATCTAAATATGGTTTAATTAGTTTATCTTTGATAAATGACCAGATAATTCTCGTCATTTCATCTCCATCTAGCTCAACTACAGGGTTTTTAATTTTAATTTTTGCCATAAAATAGATTGATTAAGTACAATTTTTATACATATTAAGAAAAAATTAGCAAACTTTAAATTATGTTAAATACAATATTCCCAAAAATACATAAAGAAGGATATAAATTTCTAGCAATTTCAATTATTGTAACATTTCTAGTATTACTTTTTTCACAAACATTGGGATTAATCTTAATTTTAATAACTATTTGGGTATACTATTTTTTTAGAGACCCAGAACGTTACTCAATTAATAACGATGATTTTTTAGTAAGTCCAGCAGATGGTTTAATAACTAACATTTCAGAACAAGCTGGACCTATGGAATTACAATTGGAAAATACATCATACACAAAAGTAAGCATTTTTATGAATGTATTTAATTGTCATGTTAACAGAACACCACTATCGGGAACCGTTGAAGAAATTTATTATAAACCAGGAAAATTTTTGAATGCTTCATTAGATAAAGCAAGCGAGGAAAATGAAAGAAACTATTATAAAATTAAATATGACAAATTAGGTGAAGAAATCATTATTGTGCAAATCGCAGGTTTAATTGCAAGAAGAATAGTTTGTGAAGTTGAACAAGGTCAAGTTTTAAAACAAGGTGATAGAATAGGCATGATACGTTTTGGAAGCAGAGTAGATATTTATTTTAAAAATAAAAAAACTTTAGTAAAAAAAGGACAAAACGTAATTGCAGGAGAAAGTTTAATAGCCTTTAAAGATGGAAAATAACAAGAAATTTAAATTAGTCTCATCAAAAAAAACAAGATACTTACTTCCAAATATATTAACTTTAGGAGGAGTGTGCTTAGGTATTAGCTCAATTAAATTTTCAATTGATGGAAATTATAGTTTAGCTGTAATTTTTATTCTATTAGCAGCTATACTTGATACATTGGATGGAAGGATTGCACGTTTAATTAAAGGAACTTCAGAATTTGGAAAAGAACTAGATTCATTAACAGATTTTGTAAGCTTTGGTATAGCACCAGTTTTTATTTTATATTTTTGGGAGTTGTATAAATACGGAAAACTAGGTTGGGCAATTACTTTAATATATTCAGTATGCTGTGTTTTAAGATTAGCAAGATTTAACTTAACAAAAATTGATGATAAACAAATTTGGAAGAGCAACTATTTTGAAGGAGTCCCATCACCAGCAGGTGGATTATTAATATTAATGCCTCTAATCTTTGAATTAGCAGATTTAAAATTCAAATTTGATATTAAAGACTTAACTCCCTATTTTACAACTTTAATAGCTTTTTTATTGGTGAGTAAATTGCCAACTTTGTCGTTAAAAAAAGTATCAATATCTCCCAAATTAACTGCTTTTACTCTACTAGGCATAGGAATAATTTTTATTTTTTTGCTTTATTTTACATTTGAAACTCTTTTAGTTTTTGGTCTACTATATTTAGCATCAATACCTGTAAGTTATTTTATCTACCAAAAACAAAATAAAAAAGAAATTTCAGAAACAATAGATGATGAGCATGAAGATGTTCTGTAATGAAAAAATCCAAAAAAACTAAAAAAAGTAATACTTGGAAAATTAAACAGCATAGAGATCAATTTTACAAAAAATCTAAAACATTGGGATATCGTTCTCGATCAGCATTTAAATTAATTGAATTAAACAAAAAATATAAATTCATAAAAAAGAATACCAAATTATTAGATATAGGAGCCTATCCAGGTGGGTGGTCTCAGGTTTCAAGCAAGATTATTAAATCTGGAAAAATCTTATCATTAGATTTAAAAAAAATGGACCAATTAAAAAACGTATCATTTTTACAGTCAAATTTTCTTGCAGAAAGCACTAAAGATGAAGTATTTAAATTTTTTGGTGGAAATTTAGATGTAGTTCTTTCAGATATGGCTGCAGATACTACAGGAAACAAGTCTTTAGATTGTATACGCACAAACCAATTATGCACAAATGTAGTAAAGTTTTCATCAAAAATTTTAACACCTAATGGAGTTATGATATCAAAGCTATTCATGGGTGATGATTTTTTGGAAGTTAAAGATTTTGCTAAGTCTAAGTTTAAAAAAGTACAATTTTTTAAGCCGGAGGCAAGTAGAAACGAATCAAAAGAAACTTATTTATATTGCACCATATTAAAGACTTTATAATTTTGAAAAATTGTATATAAGTTTATATGGAAGCAATTAAAGAAGCATTAACTTTTGATGACGTTTTATTATTACCACGATTCTCAAATGTTCTGCCCTCAGAAACAAATATTTCAATAAATTTAAGCAAAAAAATTAATCTCAGAACTCCATTTTTATCTTCTGCAATGGATACAGTAACAGAATCAAAGATGGCAATTGCAATGGCGCAATCAGGAGGTATTGGAGTAATACATAGAAATTTAAATATAATAAAACAAAGCCAAGAAGTAGAAAAAGTAAAAAAAAATAATTTATTAGTTGGAGCAGCTATAGGGACAAGTTCAACAGATATAATTAGAGCAAAATCATTAATAGATAGTGGAGTAGATCTAATAGTAATTGATACAGCTCATGGACATAGTGAAAAGGTGTTAGGAATTCTATCTAAATTAAAAAAAAAAAATTTTAGAGTTCCTTTGTGTGTAGGCAACATTGCAACTGGGGAAGCTGCAAAAAAGCTATATAACTCTGGAGCGGATATTATTAAAGTTGGCATTGGCCCAGGATCCATCTGCACGACAAGAATGGTTGCTGGTGTAGGGGTGCCACAGATAACAGCTATTATGGAAGTAGCAGAGGCTTTAAAGGGAAAAAAAACTAAAATAATTTCTGATGGAGGTATAAAATTTTCAGGTGATATTTCTAAAGCAATAGCTGCTGGAGCTGATGCTATAATGATGGGTTCTATTTTTGCTGGCACAGAAGAAAGCCCAGGTAAAAAATTTAAAATCAAAAATAAATTTTACAAACAATACAGAGGTATGGGATCCATCGGCGCCATGTCAGCAGGATCTTCCAATAGATATTTTCAAAAAAATTATAAAGATAAATCAAAATTTGTTCCAGAAGGTGTTGAGGGACGTGTTCAATATAAAGGGAAAGTGTCCAAAATTATATATCAACTAACTGGTGGTTTGAGATCATCAATGGGCTACGTGGGAGCCAAAAACCTTAACAAAATTAAAAAAAATGCTAAATTTATTAAAATAACTAAAGCAGGATTTTATGAAAGTATGGTACATAGCGTTGAAATGAATGAAGGGACATTAAATTATAAATTATGATTATAAAAATATTTAAAATTTCAATTTTAATGATTTTTCTATCAGGCAATGCATTAGCTACAATCAACTATTTTAATGAAGGTATCAAACATTATGATAAAAAAGAGTTTGACAAAGCAAAATTTAAGTTTGAACAAAGCCTGGTTTTAAATCCAAAGAATGAAAACTCATATCTTTATCTTTCCAAAATTTTTAATTTCCAAAACAAAAAAAAACTAGAAGAACAAAATTTAAAAAGTGTAATTTTAATTAATCCACAAAATGAAGAAGCTGTATATAATCTTGCTAAATTAAAACTCAAACAGTCAGACTATTTAGAAAGTAAAAAATTAATTGATCAATTATTATTATTTTGTAAAAATTACTGTCAGAAAAGTGAAAAATTTAAGATTGAAATAGACAATTCACAAAAAAAATAAATGCAGTTCCAAAATCAAAAGGAAAAAATTATTATTATTGATTTTGGGTCTCAAGTAACCAAATTAATAGCGAGAAGAGTTAGAGATCTTGGTGTCTTCTCTGAGATAATATCAATAAAAGATCTAAATAAAATTAAAGATTATAGACATATAAAAGGAATTATTTTATCTGGAGGCCCATCAACTGTAACAAAAAAAACATATCAAAGTATACCAAAAGAAGTTTTATTAAAAAAAATTCCTATTCTTGGAATATGTTACGGATTACAATTAATTGCTAAATTATTTGGAGGGACTGTAAAAGCAAGTAATAAAAAAAGAGAATTTGGTAGAGCTAATTTATTTAAAAAAAAAAAATCATTATTAATTAATAATTTTTTTAATACTAAAAATAAATCAGTATGGATGAGCCATCAAGATGCAGTTATTAGAATTCCAAAAAATTTTAAAGTAATAGCATCAACAAAAGATTCAAAACTAGCTATTATAGAAAATACTAAAAAAAAAATTTTTGGAATACAGTTTCATCCAGAAGTTACACATACAGAAAATGGTAAAAAAATATTTAAAAATTTTATTTTTTTAATTTGTAAAATTCAAAAACAATGGAATATAGTAACCGAAAAAAAGAAATTAATTTCTGAAATTAAAAAAATTGTTAAAAAAGATAAAGTTATTTGTGCACTCTCAGGAGGAGTAGATAGCAGTGTAGTTGCCTTATTGGTAAATAAAGCAATTAGAAAAAATCTTATTTGTATAATGGTAGATACAGGTTTAATGAGAAAAAATGAGTTCAAGTACACTTATAATGTATTTAAAAAAAAATATAAATTAAATGTCAAATTAATAAATGCATCAAAAATATTTTTTCAAAAACTTAAAAATATTTCTGACCCAGAAAAAAAAAGAAAAATTATAGGTAAGTTATTTATAAAAATTTTTGAAAGAGAGTCTAAAAAATTTAGAAACATTAAGTATCTAGCTCAGGGAACTTTGTATCCTGATATTATTGAAAGTCGCTCTGTTTCAGGAAGCCAATCTTCAAAAATTAAATCCCATCATAATGTAGGTGGTTTACCAAAAAAAATGAACTTAAAATTAATTGAACCTCTTAAAGATTTTTTCAAAGATGAAGTTAGAGTTTTAGGTAAATCTTTAGGGTTAGAAAAAAATATAAGCAATAAACATCCATTTCCTGGTCCCGGTTTAGCAATAAGGATAATGGGTAAAATTTCACCAGAAAAAACAAAAATCCTTCAAGAAGCTGACTGCATTTATGTTAATGAGCTAATTAATCACAACCTTTATCACAAAATATGGCAAGCTTATGCAGCGTTGCTTCCAATGAAAACAGTTGGCGTAATGGGTGACTCACGTACTTATGAATATACATGTCTTTTAAGGGCTGTAACTTCTGAAGATGGCATGTCTGCAGATTATTTTAATTTTCCAAAAGAATTCTTAGATAAAATCTCAAATAAGATTATTAATAGTGTGCCAGGTATTAATAGAGTGGTATATGATATAACATCTAAACCACCAAGCACTATTGAATTAGAGTAATGAATAAAAAAATTAAATCATTGTTGTTAAAAAAAGGTAAAAATAAAATCGTAAGTCTAACAGCATACTCAAAAAATTTTGCCAAAATATTAGATAATTACTGTGATATTATTCTTGTTGGGGATTCAATGGCTAATGTATTATATGGCATGAAAAATACTCATCAAATTACTATTGAAAATATTATTCAACACAGCATTAGTGTTAAAAAAGGAATAAAAAAATCATTGATGGTAGTAGACATGCCTAAAGGATCTTATGATAGTCCGGCACAAGCAAAAAGAAATGCAAAATTAATTTACAGAAAAACTAATTGTGATGCTGTAAAAATAGAAAGTAATAGCAAAAATTTTAAAATAATTAGAGAAATAGTAAATACAAAAATACCTGTGATGGGGCACATAGGGTATACACCTCAGTTTAAGAAAAAATTTAAAGTTGAAGGTAAAAACATGAAAGAGAAAAAAAAATTAATAAATGAAGCTGTTTTAGTAGAAAAAGCAGGAGCTTTTTCAGTTGTCTTAGAATGCATCACACCAAAAACAGCAAAAAAAATTACAAACTTATTAAAAATACCCACAATTGGCATAGGATCATCTTCTTATTGTGATGGTCAAATTTTAGTTACGGATGACATTATTGGTTTAAGTGGTTTTTATCCAAAATTTGTAAAAAAGTATGTCAATTTGAACACAGTAATTGAAAAAGCTGTAAAAAAATATAGTAAAGAAGTTAAAAATAAAGTGTTTCCCAAAAATACAAATTTTTTATATGGAAAATAAAATTGTAGAAAAATCAAATTTGTTTGAAAAAGGAATAAGTATTATTGTGCAAAAAAAAAAAACTTTTGCAACAATTTTAATTTTTATAATCATAACTATATTTTCTTTAGTTTTTTTAAATATTTATGAAAATAAAAAAAATAAAAAAATTTCTGAAAAATATATTAAAGCTGGATTATACTTGGCATCAAGCGAAAAAGAAAAATCTAAGATTATTTATAAGGATATTGTGCTAAGTAAAAATAAACTCTATTCTTCATTAGCTTTAAATAATATTTTAGAAAATAACCTTGAACCAAACAGAGATGAAGTTCTTAAACTTTTTGATATTGTAGAAAATACTAGAATGAAAAAAGAACAAAAAAATTTAGTAAAATTGAAAAAAGCTCTTTATTTAATGAAGCAATCAATGTCAAAAGAAGGTGAGGAATTACTTAAAGAAATTATTTCTAGTAATTCTGTATGGAAAAAAATTGCTCTAGAAGTTTCAAAGTAATAAATTATATATAAAACTATAGTTATGAAAATATTTTTAATTACAATATTTGTATTAGCTTTTTCACATTGTTCTTTTGATAATAAAACAGGAATATGGGAAAATAGCAACAAGGTATTAGAAAATAAACAAGATCAGTTTAAGAATTTTAAAAAATTATATTCTGAAAAAAAATTATTTAATGAAATAATTCCACCTAATAATAATCTTAAAATTTCTCCAGATCCAATTAAAATAAATTTAAAATGGTCAGATGAATTTTATCAAGATTCTAATAATTCAGAAAATTTTAGTTATAAAAATTTAAATAAAAAAATTTTTAAAAGTATAAAATTAAGTAAATACAAAATAAATGAAAAGATATTATTTGATGGAGAAAATCTTATAGTTACTGATGAAAAAGGAAATATAATTGTATTTTCTACTAATCTTCAAAAAATTACTTTTAAATATAATTTTTATAAAAAAAAATTCAAAAAATTTAAAAAAGACCTTCATACAATAATAGAAGGAAATATAGTTTTTGTTGCTGATAATCTTGGCTACACATATGCAATTGATTATGTAAATCAAAAATTATTGTGGGCTGAAAACTTTAAAATTCCATTTAGATCTAATATTAAAATTTTTAAAAATAACATTATAATTGCTGATACAAGTAATGTATTACATTATATAAATAAGCTTACAGGAAAAAAATATAAAGCTTTACCAACGGAGGAAGTTCTAATTAAAAATGAATTTATTAATTCTCTAGTTGTTAGTGACAATTCTTTATTTTACTTAAATACGTTTGGGTCGATATATTCTGTCAATAATACAGCAAAAATTAACTGGTTTCTTAATATAAATCAATCTACCGATGTAGATGTAAATAATTTATTTAATTCAAATCCTTTAATTTTATATAAAAATAAAATTATAGCTTCTACTGATCAATTTTTATATGTTTTTAGCTCTATTGATGGCTCAAGGTTAATTAAATCTCCAATCACTTCAATTGTAAAACCATTAGTTTCAAACGAAAATATTTTTATGATTACAAAAAATAATTTGTTAATTAATTCAAATCTTTCTACAGGAAATGTAAATTACTCTTTAGATATAAGTTCGGAAATTGCAAATTTTTTAAATACAAAAAAAAAAATGATTTATATCAAAACATTATCGATGTTAAATAATAACTTATATATATTATTAGAAAATTCTTTTTATGTAAAATTTAGTCCAAATGGTAAAATATTAGCCGTTGAAAAATTACCAGCAAAGATGGGCTCGTTCCCAATATTTATTAACAATTCTATTCTGTACATTAATAAAAAAAATAGATTGGTTATTATAAATTAATTGTTTGATTTACTACTTAGTAGTGATAATTGAGTTATCTTTAGTTCATTTAAATTGTCTTCAGGCTTAATAGGGTAGTCACCAGTAAAATAATGATCACTGAACTGTGGGTATGTATTATTTCGCTTACCTTTTCCTAATGCTTCATAGAGACCTTCTAAACTTAAAAACTTAAGAGATTTAGCTTTAATGTGTAGACACATTTCTTCAATCGTTTTTTCGTATGCTAGAAGCTCTTTTTTTGTTGGCATATCTACGCCATAAAAATCAGGAAATTTTATTTCTGGACAGGCAATTCTCACATGAACTGCTTTAGCTCCAGCCTCATATAGCATTTTTACAATTTTGTGACATGTTGTACCTCTTACTAAAGAATCATCTATTAAGATAATCGATTTATCTTTTACAACACTTTTGGTGGAACTTAATTTAAGTTTTACACCTAAACTTCTAATATTTTGGGTTGGTTCAATAAAAGTTCGTCCTACATAATGATTTCTGATTAGTCCTAATTCAAATTTTTTTTTTGATTGTTCAGCATATCCCAAAGCAGCGGGAACTCCTGAATCTGGAACTGGGACAACTATATCTGCATCAATATCAGTCTCTTTTGCTAGTTGTTCGCCAAAGTTTTTTCGATATTCATATGCGCATTTTCCATCAACAATACTATCTGGTCTGGCAAAATAAATATATTCAAATATACATGGCCTTGCTTTTTGTTTTGGAAAAGGTTTAATGCTACTTATTTTACAATTTTCTATGACTACAATTTCTCCATTATCTACTTCTCTTACAAAAGATGCCCCAACAATATCCAAGGCACATGTTTCAGATGCTAAAATAAAAGATCCTTTTAATTTACCTATTACTAAAGGTCTTATGCCAAATGGATCTCTTACCCCTATTAATTTTTTGTTAGTCATTATAACTAAAGAATATCCTCCTTTTATTTGAAAAAGAGTATCTATTAGTTTATCAACAATTTTATCTCTTTTTGACTTTGCTATTAATTGTACTATTGTTTCTGTATCGCTTGTTGTTCTAAAAATCGCACCTTCCTTAACTAAAATTTCTCTCAAAGCTATTGCATTTGTAAGATTACCATTGTGAGCTATACTCAAACCACCCATGTGAAGATCTGCAAAAAAAGGTTGTATATTTCTTAAAGAAGTTTCACCAGTTGTTGAATATCGATTATGTCCAATAGCAAAATTTCCTGGCAGTTTTTTAATAACATCACTTTTTGTAAAGTGATCACCGACTAAACCTTGTCTTTTTTCTGAATGATAATTTTTTCCATCATATGAAACTATTCCACATCCTTCTTGACCTCGGTGTTGTAATGCATGAAGACCTAAAGCAACTAAAGCAGACGAATCTTCATGATTAGAAATACCAAATATGCCACATTCTTCTCTTAATTTATCTGAGTTAAATTTTTTCAATTTTTTTTTTTGTATCTATAAAATCATCATTAGAAGGAAACTCTTCTACAAGTATTTCACTACCTTTTTTTACGATATTAAATGTGATAGCGTTTTCAGCTGATATACCCCAATTCTGATATGGATAAAACCAATTTAACATAGAAAATAAACATATTGAAATTACATATCCCTTAAAAAAACCAAATAATAGCCCAAAAGTTTTATCAATTGACCCTCCACCAGTCCAAGTAAATGCTCTACCTAGTGTTTTTCCTGACACAATAGTTAAAAATAGTGTGCAAATAAATATTACAATCCCAATACCCACATTATTAATAAATTGAGATTCAATATAGTCACTTACCCAAGGCTGGAGTTTTGGAACTAGTATTATTGTTACAACTGTTGCAAAAATCCATTTTAAAAAAGAAAAAAGACTTAGCGAAAAACCTTTCGAAAAACACTGAATTATACTGTAAACCATAATGATGCCAAAAATAATATCAAACCAGTTAATGCTATTAAAAACTTGTTCTAAAAAATTAAAGTTCATTTTGGTTATTTATTTCTTGTCCAAAAGGTCTTAAAATTAATATTAGCTTGGGTAAAAGTGTTAAAACTGAAATCATAGCCAACAACATAGCTATACCCGTAAAAACTCCAAAATATATGGTTGGCAAAAAGTTTGATAGTACTAAAATTGAAAAACCAAATACAATAGTAATAGAAGTGTTTAAAATTGCAACACCAACAGTACTATGGCACTTATCTAATGTTCTATTATAATCATTTATTTTTTTAAATTCCTCTTTAAATCTATAAATATAATGGATGCTATTATCTACAGCTATTCCAATAGTAATGGCTGCGATTGTTATGGTCATCATGTCTAGTGGGATACCCAATAAACCAATTATACCAAGAATAAAAAAAGCAGCGATAAAATTTGGAACAACACCTATAAAAGAAAGTATTAAATTTCTAAATAAAATTAAAAACATTAAAAAAATTCCGAGCATTACTATGCCTAAAGTAAGTATTTGAGATTTAAACAAACTTTGAAGTAAATTATTAAAAAGAATGAGAACACCTGTTAATTTATATTCATTTTTTTCTAAACCTAATTCTGTATTCAAATCATTATTTATTTTTTTAATTAAATCATCTCTTCTTAAATTCTCTAAAGAGTCTTTTATTCTAACACTAATTCTCGCTTCATCCTTATCAACTGATATATAAGGTCTTACTATTTCTTTTTTTATTTCTTCAGGAATTTTACTATATAAAACTGCTATCTCTAGGCTCTGTAATTTTTTATTATTTAAATCTTCTGCAACCCTTAAAATAGAACCAAAAGAAAGAACTTTTCCAATTTCCGGTAAAGAGTCTAAGTAATCATGAACCTTAATAATTTTGTCCATTTTATCTCTTGTGAACCAATATTTTGCTTTATTCTCATTATTATCGATTTCTTCATCCCATTCAGAAAATTCGTCATCGTCATTATTTTCATTTTGTTTGACTGGAAATTTTAAAATAATACTTAATGGGGTTGTTCCTCCTAAATCATCATCAATTTTTTTCATTCCCTTATAAATTTCTGTTTCTTTATCAAAATAATTAATAAAGCTATTTTCAACTTCTAATTTTAATATACCGACAATGCTGAATAGAACGACTATTAATGCAGATCCAAAAATTAAAAATTTATTTTTCTTTGTAAAAGATCCTAATGCAGACGTAATAAATGATTTTTCTGTATCTTTTACATTAATTTCATTGCTTGATGAAAAAATACTTAATAAAGATGGTAATAACAAAAATGTAACCAACAAAGATACAATCAATCCTAAAGTCATCATCCAGCCGAAGTCTATGATTGGTTTAATTCCACTAAATACTAAGGATAAAAAAGCACAAATTGTAGTTAGTACAGTATAAAGAATAGGCAGCATCATTTTTTTGCTGGCTTCTAACACAGCTTCATCTGTTGTTAACTGAGGAAATTCTTTTTTTAATTGCAAAAATCTTACAGTCACATGTATATTCATTGCCATATTAAGAATTAACATTAGTGCAATAAAGTTTGATGAAATTACTGTTACTTTCCATCCAATTAAACCCAGTAAACCAACCATAATAATTACTGAGGTTGCACAGCCTAACAATGGCATTATTACCCATTTAATATTTTTGAAAATTAACCAAAGAGTAAAAATTATAAAAATAAAAACACCTATACCAAAAACAATAATATCACTTTTGATATAGCTCATCATATCATCAGCAATCATTGGAATACCGCCTAAGTGAATTTTTGCATTTTCACCATACTTATTTATAATATCTCTTATCTCAGTTATATTTTGATGATTTCTTAAATTGTATAAATTTTTATAATCTTCATATTCTTTTAGAAAATTTTTATAGTTCAATTTTTCTTCTTTTGATAAACCTATTTCAATAGATTGATTAAAATATTTATCTTTAATTTTTATGTATTCAGCAAGTCTTTCATCTTTTTTCAAGTAAACGACAATTCCTGAAGTTTTTCCATCTTCACTGACGACATAATTCTTGTAGATTGGACTATTGATTATTTCTTCAAAACCTCTTTTTCTATCAATTTCTGGATATGCAAGAGTTTTATAGTTTTTCAGTCTTTCCATTAAACTCTCATCAGTACTTTTTAGAAGAGGTACATCGATAATCGTAACAACACTATCTACCCATGTTAATTTTTCAATTTTAGATTTAAGAAGCTGAAGATTGAGAATAGTTTCTTTTTCGGTAAAACTTGAAACTGGAGTATAAGTTAAGACTAAAAAATCTTTAGAACCATACGTTTCATTGACTTCTCTTAGATATTTAAGGTCAGGATCACCCTCAAGTAAAAGAGCGTCAGAGGAGGCATCTAAATTGAAATTTTTAGCATGGTAAATCGAAAAGCCTATTAATATTAATAAAAATAAAAGAGTTGCTTTAGAAAAATCTATTACTATTTTTTTATAAATATAAGACAGCATTAGGATATTTCAGATATATCTTAATTTTTTTATAACTAAAGAAAAATTAGGTCTAATTTTTACTTAAATCTTTGAATTTTGTGTATATTCCTTCAAATTCTACTTTAACAGTTCCAGTAGGACCATGTCTTTGCTTACCTAGAATAATGTCAGCCAAACCATTCACATCATTCATCTTAGATTGCCATTCAGCATGTTCAATAGAACCTAATTTAGGCTGCTTTCTCTCCAGATAGTAAGCTTCTCTGTAAACAAACATTACTACATCTGCATCTTGTTCAATTGACCCTGACTCTCTCAAATCTGCTAATTGAGGTTGCTTATCATCTCTTTGTTCCACTGCTCTTGATAATTGGGATAAAGCTAATACAGGGACACCTAACTCTTTAGCTAACGCTTTTAAACCTTGAGTTATTTCAGAAATTTCTTGAACTCTGCCATCATTTCTATTTAAGTTACCTGCTCTCATCAATTGAATGTAATCAACAACAACTAAACTTAACCCAAATAACCTTTTAATCCGTCTGGCTCTATTACTAAGTGTTGCAATTGTAATTGCTGGCGTCTCATCTATGTAAAGTGGTAGATCATAAATATTTCTTGAAGTTTCTATATATCTATTTATTTCTTCTTCAGTTACTTTACCTCTTCTTATATCATCTGATTTTATTTTTGCTTGTTCTGATAAAATTCTAGTTGATAATTGTTCTGATGACATCTCTAGCGAAAAAAAGGCTATAGACGATTTTTCTTGTCTACTCATAAGTGTTTTAGCCGCATGATAAGCAATATTAGTTGCTAGAGCAGTTTTACCCATAGAAGGTCTTCCCGCAAGAATTATTAAATCAGATTTATGTAGGCCACCTAGTTTAGAATCTAAATCAGTTAAGCCAGTAGGGACGCCAACAATTCCCTTATCATTCTTCATAGCTAAAGTAGCCATTTCAATTGTTTGATCTAATGCTTGGTTAAATTTTAAAAATGATTGAGAGAAGCTTCCACGTTCAGCTAAATCAAATAAAGATTTTTCCGTACTTTCAATTATTTTTTCTGCACTTTGTTCTTTTGCATTTAAAGTTTCAGAAGATAAATTGTCAGAAATTAAAACCAATTCTCTTCTTAAATACATTTCATGAATTATTTTTGCATAATCAATAGCTTGTTTCGTCGACCCAGAGAACCTAGTTAGTTTTACTAAATATTCAGTACCTCCAACTTCATTTAACATATTATCTTTTTCAAAATAATTTTTTAATGTTATAGGATTGGCAATCATTCCTTTGTTATTTAGTGACTCGACTACTGCATAAATTTTAGTATGTGCAGGATCATAAAAAGTTGTAGGGTTTAAAATATTAGAAATTTCATCAATTATATCGTTATTTACTAAAATTGATCCAAGTAAAGCCTGTTCTGCCTCAAGGTTAGAAGGTTGTTTTTTATTTAGTCTATTTTCTGTAAGTTTAACTTTTTCCATTTTTTCAATGATAGTTTAGAAAAGAGGTATTAAAAGTCAAAAGTTACACACTTATTTGACTCTCCTGTGGAAAAGTTAAGCTGATTGAATTTTATCTATTTTTATAGAAATTTGAGCAGAAACTTCAGAATGAAAATTTATATCAATTTTATAAATTCCAATTTTATTTAAATCTTCCTTTAAAACAATTTGAGACGGTTTAACTTCTACTTTCAATTCATTTAAAATAGCTAATGATATTTCTTTTGGCTTAATTGAGCCATACAACTCTCCATTTTCTTTACTCTCTTTATTAAATAAAAAAGATTTTTTATTAATTAATTGAGCTACTTCCTTCAGTCTCTTTTTAAGTTCAACATTTTTTTTGTTTAAATCATCTTTTTTTTTAGAAACATATTCTAGGTTTTCTTTACTAAATCTTAATGCTTTACCTGTTTTTAATAAAAAATTTCTTCCATAACCAGGTTTTACTTCAACCTTGTCTCCAATGTTGCCAAGTTTCATTATATTTTCTAAAAGAATTACTTGCATTATATTAAACCTAAAATTTTCGCTTTTTTTATTTCTTTTGTTAATTTTTTTTGTTTTCCACTAGATACGGAAGTAATTTTTGAAGAAAGAATTTTATTATTTTCTGAGATATATCTCTTCAATAAACTTATATTTTTATAATCTATTATGGGAGCATCTTTAACTGATAGAGGACATACTCTACTAAATCTACCTTCAGACTTTTGAAATAAGCTAAGTTTATTTAATGAGTTGGTACTTCTTTTTTTAAAATTTTTTCTTTTACGTTTCATTTATCTTTCTTTTTAAAATATTCATTTTTGGTGTCTAAATTTTTATATTTAACAATTAAATGTCTAATTATAGACCCATCAACTTTAACTTTTTTATTTATTTCATTTAAAGTTTCTTTATTCCCTTCAAATTTGTAATGAATATAAAATCCTTTATTATATTTTCTTATCTTTGTAGCTAAGTTCAAGAGACCCCATTCTTCAATTTTAACAACTTTACCAGAGTTACTATTTATAAGGTCATTATATTTTTCTTTAATCTTATCCAAATCAGATTTAGGTAAATCTTGCTTAGTTATTAAAGTATTTTCGTAAAATGTCATAAAAGAATATTGTTAATTAGTTTGCTTTAAAGTACATATTATAAAAAAGGCTTTATACTATAATAGATATTTATATCAATACTAATTATCTGCTATTTAATGCTAAATATTATGAACGCTATACTATTTCCAGGCCAAGGTTCACAAATTGTGGGTATGGGATCAGAATTTTACAACAAATTTGAAATTGTAAAAAAAATATTTAATGAAGCTGATGATAAACTCAATTTTAAAATTTCAAAAATTATTTTAGAAGGACCAGAAGATAAACTAAAGCTCACTCAAAATACTCAGCCAGCGATATTAACAGTTAGTTATGCAATTTTTTCAGTTCTTAAAAAAGAGTATAACTTTGACTTTAAGTCCACAAAATTTTTTGCAGGACATTCTTTGGGTGAATATAGTGCATTAGTTTGTTCAGAGTCATTAAAATTTGAAGACGCACTTTTTTTACTTTTTGAAAGAGGCAAAGCGATGCAAGAAGCTGTACCAGTAGGTAACGGAAGTATGATTGCAGTGTTAGGAACAAAAATAAATGAAATAAATGATTTAATCAAAAAAGTAAAAACAGGAGGTGTTTGTGAAATTGCTAATGATAACGCAGAAGGTCAAACAATTATTAGTGGAGATAATAAAAGTATTAACTTATTACAAGTTTTTTTAAAAGAAAATAAAAAAAAATTCATTCCCTTAAACGTGAGTGCACCTTTTCATTGCTCTTTAATGAAACCTGCTGCCACCAAAATGAAAGAGAAAATAGATTCAGTAAATTTCAAAAAACCTTTATTTGATATTATTTGCAATGTCACTTCTGAATCCGAAAATGACCCAGAAAATATTAAAAAATTGTTAATTGAACAAATTTGCTCTACTGTAAGATGGCGAGAGAGTGTGATTAATATGTCCAAAGAAAAAATTACTAATTTCATAGAAATAGGTCCTGGAAAAGTTTTGTCTGGAATGATTAAGCGTACTGTTAAGAATATTAATTGCTTTAGTATAAATTCAATAGATGATATGAAAAAAATAACTGATGAACTTAAAAAATAAAAAAGTAATAATAACTGGAGCTACAGGAGGAATTGGACACAGTCTTGTAAAAAAATTCTCAGATCATGGATCAATAATTTTGGCTACTGGCACTAATGAAGAAAAATTAAAAAAACTTAAAGATGAGTTTAAGAATATTGAAATCGAACAATTTAAATTAGATGAACATAAAAACATTGAGACATTTATAGAAATGGCCAATAACAAACTTAATGGCTTGGATGTACTAGTAAATAATGCTGGAATAACTTTAGATAATTTATCCATAAGACTTACCGAAGAAAATTGGAAAAAAGTGCTGGATATAAACTTAACAGCCACTTTTTTGATGTGTAAATTTTCAATTAAAAAGATGCTTAAAAATAAATATGGAAAAATTATTAATATAACTTCTATTGTTGGTCATACAGGAAATCTGGGTCAAGCAAATTATTCTGCCTCAAAAGCTGGAATAGTTGCTTTTTCTAAAAGCCTTGCTCTTGAGTACGCAAAAAAGAATATCAACATAAACTGCGTTTCTCCAGGTTTTATAAAAACAGAAATGACAGATAAAATTAATGACGAATTTAAAAGAATGTTGATAAGCAAAATTCCATCAGGTGATTTAGGAACAGGTGAAGACGTTTCTAATTGTGTTACATTTTTAGCCTCAGATATGGCAAATTATATTAATGGCGAAACTATTCATGTGAATGGTGGAATGTATATGTCTTGACAATTCTATTTATTAATCTAATAACAATTTATCATATTAAAAATAAAGGTTATTTATGGCAGATGATGTAAAAGCAAAAATTAAAAAGATAGTTGCAGATCATTTAGGTATTGAAGAAGAAAAAGTTACTGAGGAAGCGAGTTTTATCGATGATTTAGGTGCAGATAGTCTTGATACAGTTGAGCTTGTCATGGCTTTTGAAGAGGAATTTGGTTCAGAAATATCTGATAGTGAAGCAGAAAAAATATTGACAGTTGGAGATGCGATAAAGTTTATTGAAAGTAAATCAAGTCAATAGAGTAAGGTTTTAATTGATGAGTGATGATGTAAATAATATCATGGTAATTTTATCATCACCATCTGGAGCTGGCAAAACTACAATAACAAAAAAAATTCAACAAAAATATCAATCGTTTAAAATATCGGTTTCACATACTACTCGTAAACCACGCCCCAATGAAATAGACGGTGTCGACTATTATTTTGTATCAAAAGAAAAATTTAAAAAACTGGTAGATGAAAAAAAATTTTATGAGTATGCTAAAATTTTTGATAACTACTACGGCACATTAAAAAAAAGTGTAGATGATGCTTTTAAAAAAAACGATATTATATTTGATATCGACTGGCAAGGAACAAAACAATTATCTAAATTTAAAAATTTAAATTTAATTAAAATTTTTTTAATTCCCCCAAATAAAGATGAATTAAAATTAAGGTTAATTAAGAGAAATCAAGATTTGCCAGATGAAGTTGAGAGGAGATTTAAAGGTTTTGATAATGATATTTTACATTGGGTAGATTATGATTATATAATTATTAATGAAAATTTAGAAAATTGTTATAAACAAATTGAAAATATTATTTTAAAAAACAAAAATAATCAAAGCTTCTCATACAACTCCGTAATTTCATAATATTTTTTTGGCTCGATATCAGAAGGTCTTTTCTTTAAATCTAAATCCTTAATAAATAATTTTTTTTTATTTTGCTTAAATATTTTTTTAATATTTTTATTTATCATTTTTCTTTTATTAGAAAATAAAATATTTGTTATTTTTTCTAAACTTTCAATATTTTTAATTTTATGAATATTTTTTTTTATAGGCTTTAAGCAAATTACCATTGATTCTACTTTAGGTTTAGGTGAAAAACAATTTGAAGATACTTTAAATTTATTAAAAATATTGAACCTAGAACTAGTTAAAATAGACAACCTTCCGTATTTAGATGTATTAAATTTTCCTATAATTCTCTCAGCCATTTCTTTTTGAAACATAAACACCAATCCGAGAAATTTTGGTGGCCATTTTTTAAATCTTATAATCTTAACAAGTATTTGTGATGAAATATTGTAAGGCAAATTACCAAATATTACTGTATTATTTTTAATATTCTTTTCAATATTAAACTTTAAGATATCAGCGTTAAAAAGTTTAATTTTTTTATTTTTTTTATACTTTCGTTTTAGTTCGTTTGATATAAAACTATCTTTTTCTACAATTGTTAAAGATTTTGGATTTCTTCTTAATATTTCATCTGTTAAAACTCCTTTACCAGGGCCGATTTCTAAAACATCTTTATCAAATATTTCTATCGTATTGATTATTTTTTTTACAATATTTTGATCTATTAAAAAATTTTGACCTAAAGATTTTTTAGCACGTGTCATTTATTTAGATTATAAATAAATTTAACACATTGAAATAAACTTAAATAGTTTCCTTTATTTTTACCTATCAAATCACTTGCAGGTCCATGGTCAGGTGAAACCCTAATGTAAGGTAAACCTAAAGTAATATTTATAGCATTATAATGAAATAAAGTTTTAAAGGGAGTTAAAACTTGATCATGATACATTCCAACTAACACATTAAATTTTTTATAATTATCAATAAAAATAGTGTCAGCAACTAAAGGTCCTGTAATATTAACACCTTTTTTTTTAAGCACATAAATTGCAGGAATTATCTTTTTGATTTCTTCAGTATTTTTTTTCATTTCTCCGTTGTGTGGATTAAGTCCTAAAATACCTATTTTTGGTTTTTTTTTAAAAAGTTTTTTAAAATTTTTATTTAAACTAAGTAATTTATTTACTATTAGGCGTTTAGTTATATTTTTTGATACATCTTTAACGTTAATATGGGTTGTAAGGGGCACGACAGAGAGTTTTTTATTATAAATCATCATGACTTCAGATTTATCAAAAATTTTACAAATAGACGCAAAGTACTCTGTAACACCAATTTTTTTTGTTTCTTTTAATAATTTTTTATCAATAGGACAATTTATAATACCTTTTACTTGTTTTTTTTTTGCAAGTTTATTACACAGTTTAAGACATTCGACTAAATATTTTGAAGAAGCTTTTCGACTTACAAAAAAAGGATTTTTAAAAACTAGTGGAATATCTAAAATCTTTATATTTTTTGAAAACCTAGTCTCTTCTAAATTCTTGACCTTATACACTTTTGTTTTTATTTTTAACTTTTTAAATTGTTCATTAATTAAATTATAACTTCCAATTAAGAAAATTTCTTTTTTTTCATTATTATTAATTTTTTTCCATGTTTTATAAATTATTTCAGAATTAATACTATTTGGATCTGCGGTTATTAATAAAATTTTTTTATTCATTTTACCAACTCTATAGCAGCATTATTTCTGATTTTAGATAAATAACTATTAGAAAATAAATTTAAAATCTCATTTTTTTTTTGATCTATTATTCTATTTTTTGTATTTATTGAATTAATTTTAAGAGGATCTAATTTTTTAATTTCTTCGAGTTTTAAAAATAAAATAGAATTATTTTGCAATATTGGTTTAGACACCTCTTTTAATTTCATATTACTTATTATACTCAAAATATTATTTGATAACGATTTAGCATTAACCCAACCTATTTCACCACCTTCCAAAGAAGTTGAAGATATACTATATTTAATTGCTGTATTTTTAAAACCATCTTTATTAATTTCACTTTTAATTTCTTCTACCATCTCATTTATTTTTTTATCGTCATCAACCTGCATTTCTATTTCTGACAATCTGTATTCAATTATGTCTTTCTGGTTATCAATTATTTTTTGTAATTCTTCGTCAACTTCATTCTCATCTACTTTTACTTTATTTCCATAAAGCTGCATTATTAACTTCTGCCATAATAACTCTATTTTTACCTCATCTAAATATAATTCATAACTTAAGTTATTGTCTGAAAATTTTTTTTTGAACTCTTCTAAACTATAATTGTAATTTTTTGAAATTCGTTCTATAAATTTTGAAGTATCAATATCATTACTTAGAAGACCATATTTATTTAGTTCATCTTTTTTTATTTTAATAGTAATTAAAGTTTTTAATGACTGATTTTTAAAATTATTAATATTTTCTTGATTTATTTCTTTTTTATTCAAAATTAAAAATGTCATAATTTTGTTTTTTAGTTCATAAGAAGTAATAATTTCATTATTTACAGTTGCAATTATCTTATTTTGTATAGCAGCGTTAGAAAAATTTATATTAATAAAAAATATAACAAGTATTAAAGATAGATAATTTTTTTTTTTCATTTACTCGTTAAATGAGGGTGAATTTATATTACCAAAAGGGACAAACGTTATTTTAAACATTAATGAATTTTCTGGTTCCAGCTCAGAGTCTTCATAAAACTCTCTTCTATAAACCAGTCCAGCTCTCAAACAATCATTAAGATACTCATAACTTAAATTATAATATTCAGCCGAATTAGTAACCAAGTTTCTTTTGCTTTCAGCAGTGAAAAGCCCATTATTTCCTTTTGCTAAATTTATTTTAGCTTTCATATATTCTTTATTTCCTATGTGTTCTTTTTCTTGAAGATAACTAACATTAAATTTGATTGGGTTAAAATTGAACTCAGTAGAAATTTCATTATAATTAAGATCATTGTAATTTTGATCTACTGCAAAATTATAGTTTAATTTTATTTCATTATTTACTTTAAAATCTATGTTTCCAACTACATCAGATAATTTTTCGTCCAAACTTGATGAAGAAGGCATATTTTTATTTTCTTTTTTATTTACTATTTGACCAATTTTTAAATTAAACTGTTTATCATTATCGATATCTTTAATTTCATAATCAAACCCTAGTGTTGCACTCAAGCCACTTTCAAAATTTTTATCTGAACTCAAACGATCCAAGCTAAATATATTTAGGTGATTTAATCTAGGTCCATTATTTTCTTTTCGCATATGATTTGGGGCAAATCTTACGAGCATTTTTGGAGTCAACAAGTGAGTGAAATTTTCTTCCGTTTCTTTAAAAAGATCTAATTGTGTCAAATATCCTAAAGCTCCAAAAACCTCACTTGTTGGGTCTTTTTTAAATTCTGTATTTTTAGCCTCGTAGTTAATATTTTTTAATTTTCCTAAAATTTTTCCACTTAAACCAGAGTCAAAACTTATATTTCTATACTTCCAGTCAATGTCATTTATGTAAAATTTTGTATATTTATTTGTATCGTAATTATGAACTTTTAGATTTGAAGTAATATCAGCGCTACCATATTTATTACTAAATAAATTTTTATTTAAAATTACATCTGGTAAGATATATTCATATTTATCATTATAATCTTCTTTTAAAGTTTCATACACACTCGCATTAAATCCTATAAAAGTATCATCACTTTGGTGCGTATAACTAATAGAACTTTCAAGGGTATCAACCTCATATGAAGCTAAATTAGATTTAATTTTATATAATTTTAAGTATTTATCATCCGATACGTTCTGGAGTGATATTTCAAAATTGTTTTCAGAGTTATTTTTAGTCTCAAAATTTTTAACGAACTTAGCAAATAAGTGAGATCTATCACCCACTTTTTTTTTAGATTTTTCTATTTTTTTAAATCCTTCTGTATAGCCTAAATCCAATATTAGATTAGACCTTTTAAAAGCTTGACGGTATTCACTGAGGAATAATGGTCGTTCCGAGACGAACATATTTGATGTTAAAGTCATATCCTTATCATGGCTAACAGCCCAAAAATATGGAGCTTTAAAACCTGATCCTAGATTTTTTGAATTCGTGAGTGACGGAGGAAGAAAACCTGATCTTCTTTTTACAGAAGGATCTGGGTGAGATAACTTTGGCAAATAAAAAATAGGTACATCGTAAACTTTTATAACTGCATTATCATAATAAACAGTTTTTTGGGCCTTATCATGTTTCATTTTACTGGCTTGTATGGACCAAGGTGGACATGAGTCATCTTTTCTATAATCGCATAAAGTAAATACACTTTTTGTAAACTCATTTCCTTTACCATCAATTTTAACAGTATTAGCAAAAACTCTTGGTTTATTTTTTTCTTTTATTTTGAAATTACCTTCATTTAAAAATGCTTTTATATCAGTTCCAATTATTTCTCTTTTTTTTTCATCAATATAAACTTGAGAAAAATTATATGAATTATTCTTAGAATCGATAACTTTAATAGCACCCACTGATTTAAAAAAACTATCTTTTGTAAAATATTTAAAATTTTCTAAAAAAATTTTACTTTGGTCTAAATCAGTAATGATTGCTGGATCTTTTGACTCAATAATTTTATTTTTATTATTAAATATAATATTTTTTCCTTTCAGCATATAACCTTCTGAAGTAATTATCGTCGTATCACCTTTACTTATTAATTTTTTTGAGTCTTTATCAAATTCAGCATACTGAGTTTTGAAAATATTATTTTTATCATCAGTTGCGATAACATCATTTTTAAAAACAGTTATTTTCGTTTCTTTATCAATAGAAATAGTTGAAGATTGAATATTAAGATTATCTGCAAATAAAGGTTTATAAAAAAATGACAGAAATAATATAAGATAAAAGTTATTTTTCATTAATTTGCAAAACTCCAATTGAGGTAAATAACCCTATAGCAACAACAGGAACCCATGCAGCTAAAGATAAAGAGATTCTATCAGTTTGCCCCAAAGCAAGTGATAAATCTTTAAAGTAATATACTGCAACACAAGTTATTAAACCAACAATTATAAATGTTGAATTATTAGATTTCTTAAGTGTACTCATAGTTAATATTGAAGCCAAACCAGTCATTAAAAACAAAAAAAAAGGTAAAGACAATAAAGAATTTAAATTTTGATCTAAATATGATTTGTTATAACCTTTATTTTGTAAATCTTTGTAATTTAACAACAAATCTAAAAATGACATTGCATCAAAATTTCGAAATATACTTGTTATTTTGATGTAATTATATTTTGATTGTATTGTATGATTTTTTTTTAAGATTTGTTTAGATATTCCACTTTTTAAGACGTTGAAAGTAACGTCATTTAAAACCCACTCATTCTTTGAAATATCAGCCGTTTTGGCATTAATTATTTCAATTAAATTATAATTTTCATCCAAATTAAAAATTTTTACATTCTTTAGAATATTATCTCTTGTCGGATCAGCTGAAACTATCCGATAATTACTACCTATATATTCTTTAATCCAAAGCCCATTTTTGTTTACTGCAACTAAATGATCTACATCTCGTGAATATTTTGATTTTGTCATTTCATAGTATTTTACCATTGAAGAGGTGATTGGGTTTATTGCAAATAAAATAATCCAACCAAAAATAAAAGATGTAAAAGCTAATATAAAAAAAATTTTAAAATTTGAATACCCAAAGACTTTCAAAGTTAACAAATCTTTATTATTTCTTAAGTGCAACAGAAACCACATACTAGAAATAAATATAATAAATGGAAATAATTTAATTAACATATTTGGTATATATAAAGCAGTAAGTGTAATTGGTGTTAATATAGAAGTATCTATATTTTTGAAAAATTCAATTTCTTCAAATAAATTAAGTATTATGCCAAAGCTGTAAAAAACTAACATTACTTTAAATACAGTCTTTAAAAAGTTAGATAATAAATATTTTAATAAAATGTTATTCATCTTGATATAGACTCTCTGTTAAGTTTTAAAATTAAAAATAAGTAAATAATTGGAATTAAAATAAAAGGAGAAATTGCAAATAAAGTTCCTATAATTTTTGAAATTCCGGTAAATCTAATAATTAACTCTGAATAAATTAAGACAAAAAAACCTAATATAAAAATGCTGTATTTATTTAAAAAATAATTTTTTTTTGATTGAGTCTTTATTAATAAAAAAGAGCATATAAGAGCAATTATAGGTATATAAAAAGGAAGAAGGAATCTTCTATTTAAAACTGTAATAATTTCATTATTTGCATCTTCACTACAATTAATAATTACAGAGGAAGGATTATTAATACAATTCACTAAGTTTAAAGAAGATGTTTCTTGAAACTTAAGTTGTTTGATAGTTCCAGTTTGAAGATTTTTTAGATCTATATTTATTTGTTCAAATTTAACAATATCATTTTCTCCATTATCTTTATTAGTTGAAATAATACTACCATCAAATAAAAGCATTTTTCTATCATCGACAAAACCTTCTTTAGCAATAATTGTTGTAGCGTTTGTTTTTAATTGATTTGAAGTAAGACTTTTTAGAGCATTTGATTTATCGTACATAAATACATTTTTAATTTCACTTTCAAATTTTTCTTCGACAATAAAAGTAAATCCTGTGAATGAGTCACTAAATTGCTGAACTCTAATTGTTGGTAAAAAAGAATTAAACTCTTCTTTGTTTAACAAATTTCTAGACTTATTTAATGCATATGGAGTAATAAATGCAGAAAATATTATATAAAAAGATAAAACAAATATTGAGACAAAGAAAAGAAGATTAACAATTTTTAATTTTTTTACTCCAGATGTCCACAATATTATTAATTCATTGTCTTGAATTTGTTTTACAAGAAAAATCATTAAAGATAATAAAAAAGATAAAGGAATCAATTTTGTAAGTATTGCGGCAAGATTTAATAATGAGTATTGAAAATAAGTTTTAATAGAATAACCATTTTCTACTATCAAATCTAAAAAATTAACAGCTCTTACAGTCCATGCAATTATAGATAATCCAAACAAAATGACAAAAAATGTTTTTAAAATTTCCTTTATAAAATTTTGATAGATTTTATTTGTTAGCATTCTAGTTTGGTGTATATAAATAATGTAACTTTAGTTAAAACTCAACCTATGATAGTACACTATGACAAATAATCCATTGAAATATTATATTTTTGGACATATATACCTCTCATCTTTACTAAAGTGCATTTAAATATTTATGTCTATAAAAATTAACTATTCAAAGAAAGTAACTAGCAAATCTTCGACTAATCTCGTCCTGTTTACTGACGAAAAATGCAATATCAGTAACTTAAAAAAATATATCTCTAATATTGAATTCACTTACATAAAGGATTTGTTGAAAACTAGTGATTTAAAAAAAAGTATATTTGTTTTTGAGATCAATTCAAAAAAAAAAATAATTTTAATTTCTATCAAAAAAGAATTAAAGAACTTTGATATAGAAAATTTAGGCGCTCAATTTTACAGTTATATAAATTATGGAAAAAATAGTGAGTACTTCGTTAACTCTGACAGCATAACTAGTAAACATGAAAATTTAGTAGGTCATTTTCTTCATGGGCTAAAATTAAAATCCTATGAATTCAATAAATACAAGACAAAAAAAGAAACAAGACTTATTTCTATAAATGTATTAGGAAATAAAAATAATCCTTCAGCTCATAATCAATTAAAATTTAAAGCTTTAGAAGAGGGAACTTTTTATGCAAGAGATTTAGTGTCTGAGCCAGGCAATATTTTACATCCAGATGAATATGCAAATAGATTAAATTCTCTTAAAAAAGATGGTTTAAAAATTAGCATATATGATGAAAAAAAATTAAAAAAACTTGGTATGAACGCTTTGCTTGGTGTAGGGATGGGAAGTATCAGAGGATCATATCTTGTAACGATGGAATGGAATGGAGCAAAAAATAATTCTAAGCCTTTAGCATTTGTCGGAAAAGGAGTTACTTTTGATACTGGTGGTTACTCATTAAAACCAGCAAGATTTATGGAAGATATGACTTATGATATGGCAGGTTCTGCTGCAGTAGTTGGTTTAATGAAAAGCTTGGCATTAAGAAAAGCAAAAGTTAATGCTGTCGGCGTTGTAGGACTTGTAGAAAATATGGTAAGTGGAGATGCTCAAAGACCTGGAGATATTGTTAAATCTTATAGTGGCAAAACTATAGAAGTATTAAATACAGATGCAGAAGGAAGATTAGTTTTAGCTGACGCTCTAACTTTTACTGAAAGAAAATTTAAACCAAAATTTATGGTTGATTTAGCTACCTTAACTGGCGCGATCATAGTTTGTTTAGGATCGGAGTATGCTGGACTTTTTTCAAACGATGATAAACTATCAAAACAAATCTTAAACGCAGGTGAAAAGGTTGAGGAGAAACTATGGAGAATGCCTCTTCATAAAAATTATGATAAACTCATGAATTCTAAAAATGCTGATATGCAAAATATAAATTATGTTGGTGGAGCAGGATCGACTACAGCTGCTCAATTTTTACAAAGATTTATTTTAAATAAAACTCCATGGGCTCATTTAGACATAGCTGGCATGGCTTTTTCAAAATACGGTGGAGCTTTAAATTCAGGAGGGGCAACTGGATATGGGGTAAGATTATTAAATCAATTAATAGAAGAAAATTATGAGTAATAAAGAGCAAACATTATCAATAATTAAACCAGATGCTGTTGAACGGAATTTAGCTGAAGAAATAAAAGCTTTTTTTATAAAAAATAATTTAAAAATAAATAAAGATAAAAAAATTCAATTAAGTAAAGAAGAAGCTGCTGAATTTTATAAAGTACACCAATCTAAGCCATTTTATGATGATTTATGTTCTTATTTATCCTCTGGTCCAATAATTGCAATGATCTTAGAAGGAGAGAATGCTGTATTGCAGAATAGAAGTTTAATGGGTGCTACAGACCCCAAAAAAGCAGAGGATAATACAATAAGAAAGCTTTACGGAATTTCAATAGACAAAAATTCTGTGCACGGTTCTGATTCAGTTGATAATGCAAAAAAAGAAATTGAATTTTTTTTTAAAGATTAATTATACCTAAAAATTTTTATTAAAGCCTCAGGGTAGGCTCTGTACTCTAATTTTTGTGTTTTATACTTTAATGACTCTACATTGTCGCAGCCTAGTATAGAAAATTTTTTTTGTACAATTATTTTGCCGCTATCTAATTTTTCGTTAACAATATGTACAGTACAACCAGTAAAAATTTCTTTGTTCCTTATAGCTTTAGAGAAGGTATTAAGCCCTTTAAATTTTGGTAAAAGAGACGGATGAATATTTAAAATTTTTTTTCCAAAATTTCTTATAAATCTTTTTGACAATATTTTCATATATCCTGCTAAACAGATTATTTCAATTTTATTTTTCTTAATTTTTTTTAAAATTAAGCTTTCAAAATTTTTTTGTTTCGTATCAATTATTAAATAAGGAATCGAGTTTTTTTTGGCATATAAAATACCTTTAGCTAAATAATCATTACTTATAACGAGATTAATATTTATAGGAAAATTATAGTTTCGAGTGTTTTGAATTAAAGATCTTAAATTTGATCCTTTTCCAGAAATAAAAACACAAGCTCTTTTTTTTACCATTTCAATGTATTAAATAACCTTAATTTTTTTTTACTTTTTGATATATAACCAATTTCATAAGGCGAAAAATCTTTAGAAAAATTTTTTTTAATTTTATTTACGTCATTTTTGTCAACAATTATACAAAAACCAACACCACAATTAAAAGTCCTAAGCATTTCTATATCAGATATGTTTTTTGACTTGATCCATTTAAAAATTTTTTTTGTCTTAATTTTAGAAAGGTCAATATTTACAGTTAAATTATTTGGTGTAGACCTTGTTATATTTTCAATAAGACCACCCCCAGTTATATGAGCTGCGGATTTTATTAAATTTTTTTCTATAAGTTTTAGTATCTCTTTAGTGTAAATTTTTGTAGGAATTAACAATTCTTTTTTAAGATTTTTAGGTATTTTATTATTTTTTAAAATAGACCTAACTAAAGAGTAGCCATTAGAATGAATTCCACTTGAAGGAATTGCAAGAACTAAATTATTTTCTTTTACATTAGTTTTCTTTAAAATTTTCTTTTTCGAAACGATACCTACGCTAAATCCAGCTAAATCAAATTTATCTTTAGAGTAAATACCGGGCATCTCAGCAGTTTCTCCTCCTATAAGTTTGCAACTTGAAATACTACAACCTTTTAAAATTCCTTTTAAAATTGTTTTTGTTTTTTTAAGATCTAGTTGACCTACAGCTATATAATCCAAAAAAAATAACGGCTTAGCTCCTTGTACAATTAAGTCATTCACGCACATAGCAACTAAATCAATTCCAATTGTATCAAATTTTTTAAACTTATTTGCTAAGTCGATTTTTGTGCCCACTCCATCAGTGCAAGAGACAATTACTGGATCTTTAATTTTATTATTGCTAATATCAAACATTGAACCAAAAGCACCTATATTACTGGGGTTAAATGTCTTATCCGTTTTTTTGACATTTTTTTTTGATATCTTTGCTATGTGATTAACAAACTTATTAGCTATGGAAATGTTTACACCACTTTTTTTATAACTATTTTGTATTTTTTTCATTAATAAAAATGATAATTAGCTAATTATGAAAAATTTAATATTTATATACAGCATATTAATTATTTTATTTAAAACTGGAAATGTTTTTTCAGATAACAACATTTTTAATGTTAATAATGTTGAGATAATCAAAGAAAATTCTAAAAATGAAGACGAAATGATTAACAAAGCTTTTAAAAAGGCGTTTGATAAATTAATTAATAGGCTTTTGCTAGAAGATGACTATAAAAAGCTTTCAAATACTAATTTAGATCAAATAAAAAAATTAATTTCATATTATCAAATTACAAGACATGAAGAAAACAAAATAACTAAAGGTGATAAAAAAATAAATGTTTTTTTTGATAAAAAACGTATACATAATTTTTTTTATCCTAGAAACATATTTTACTCTGATATTATAAATACTGAAGTTATTTTGTTTCCTTTATTAAAAAAAGAAGAACAATATTTTATTTATACCCAAAACTATTTTTATGAAAATTGGATTAAAGATAGACCAGATAATTTGATAGAATACATTTTACCATCAGAAAATATTGAAAGTATTCAAAAAATAAATTCAAACAAAAATAATATTTATAAACTAGAGACTTCAGATTTTTTTAAAGAGTATGAAACTAAGAATGTAGTTTTTGCTCATATCGAAATCAATAAACATAAAACTGATATTTTTTTGAAAACAAGAATTGAAGGTAAAAAAATAAATAAAAATTTATCTATCGAAAAAAAAATAGGTGTTCAAGAAGAAAATTTTTATAAAGATATAATTTTAAAAGTAGACAAAGAAATAAAAGATTTAATTAAATCTCAAAATTTAATAGATGTAAGAACTCCTTCTTTTTTAAATGTTAAAATTAAATTAAATAATAAAAATAATCTAATTAAGTTTAAAGAAAGATTAAAAAAAATAGATTTGATAGATAATTTCTATGTTCAACAATTAAATAAAGATTATGTTTTAATTAAAATAAAGTATCTTGGTAAGATTAGCAAAATTATAAATAAGCTTAAAAATGAGAACATAAATTTAATTATGATAGCTGGGCAATGGCAACTAGATATAATTTAATGACTCAACTTGTATTTAAATTTCCTTTTAAGATAAAATATTATGAACAGGACTATTATGTTTCTAGTAATAATTTTTCAGTTTATCGTTTAATTGAAAGTTGGCCAAATTGGTCAGAGAAATGGGTGAATATTTTTGGCCCCGTGGGTTGTGGAAAAACACATTTATCAAATATCTTAAAAAAAAAAATTGACTCAGCTTTAATATTAGATGCTGAAGAAGTAGATAATGAAAAATTGTTAAAATTTGAAAAATTAGATTGCTTGATAATAGATAATTATAAAAAAAATATTGAAGAAAAACTTTTTTATTCAATTTTAAATCAATCAAAACAGCAGGATAATTTTGTAGTTATAAATTCTATTTTACCTATAAAAGATATAAATTTTGAGTTAACAGATTTAGAGTCTAGAGCGAGGAGTTTTCTTAATTTAGGCATTAAATTACCAACAGATGATTTATTGAGAGTAATAATCTCTAAATCCTTTTCAGATAAACAAATAGAAATTACCCCTAAAATATCCGAGTATATCATTAAAAATATAGACCGTTCATATGAAAAAGTATTTAAATTTATAAAAGAAATTGATGATTTGTCTTTATCTTCTGGAAAATCAATAAATATTAATCTAATAAAAAAAGTATTATCTAATGAATAAATATAGATCCCACAATTGCTCTGAGTTGACAGATAAAGATTCTGGAGAAACAGTTTCTATATCTGGCTGGTTACACAGAAAAAGAGACCATGGTAATTTATTGTTTATAGATTTAAGGGACCATTATGGATTAACTCAATGTGTAATAGAAAATAAAAGTAAATTTTTTTTTTTACTAGAAAAGCTCAGACCAGAGTCTGTTTTAACGATTACAGGAAAGGTTATAAAAAGAGAAAAAGGAACAGAAAACTTAGAACTAACAACTGGTAAAATTGAAATTGATATTCAGTCAGTTAAAGTTTTATCAGAAGCAAAAGATTTACCGATGCCAGTTTTTGGCGAACAAGATTATCCAGAAGATATTAGACTAAAGTATAGATTTTTAGATTTGAGAAGAGAAGAAATGCATAAAAATATTATTTTAAGATCTAAAGTAATTTCTTTTATAAGATCTGAAATGTTAAAGTTAGACTTTCTTGAGTATCAAACTCCTATTTTAACTTCATCTAGCCCTGAGGGTGCTAGAGATTTCTTAGTTCCTAGTAGATTGAATCCAGGTAAATTTTATGCCTTACCTCAAGCACCACAACAATTTAAACAATTAATAATGGTTTCTGGATTTGATAAATATTTTCAAATAGCTCCTTGTTTTAGAGATGAAGACGCTAGAGCTGATAGAAGCCCCGGTGAATTTTATCAGCTTGACATTGAAATGTCTTTTGTTGAACAAGAAGATGTATTTAAAATTGTAGAAAAATTAATGGTAGCTTTATTTAAAAAATTTTCATCAAAAAAAATGATAAATGAAAAATTTCCAAAAATACCTTATCAAGAATCTATACTTAAATTTGGAACTGATAAACCTGATTTAAGAAACCCACTTTTAATTCATGATATTACAAGCATATTTACTAGAGATGATGTAAATTTTGATATTTTTAAAAGATTAGTTAAATCAGGCTCTAGAGTAAGATGCATTATTACAAAAAATACAAAAGATAAACCAAGAAGCTTTTTTGATAATATTGATAAATGGGCAAAAGAGCAGGGTGCTTCTGGGTTAGCGTACTTTACAATTGAAAAAAATGAAAAAATTACAGGTAAAGGGCCTGTCGGTAAATTTTTTAGTGAAGAATCTTTAAAAGAGATAATGAAAGTTTGTAAAGCTGAAATTGGAGATAGTATATTTTTAGCTTGTGGTAAAAAAAATGAAATAGAAAAAATTTTATCGATTTCCAGAGATAAGATTGCAAAAGATTTAAATTTAATTGATGAAGAAAGTTTTGCATTTTGTTGGATTATTGACTATCCGATGTATGAGCTAGATGAACAAACAAAAAAAGTTAAATTTAGTCACAATCCTTTCTCAATGCCTCAAGGAGATTTAGATCAATTAGATTTTAAGAATCCATTAGAAATTAAAGCATACCAATATGATATTGTTTGTAATGGAATTGAGTTGTCTTCAGGTGCAATAAGAAACCATATGCCTGAATTGATGTATAAACTGTTTTCAATAGCAGGGTATGAAAAAAAGCAAGTCGAAGACAAGTTCAGTGGAATGTTGAATGCTTTAAGCTATGGAGCGCCACCACATGGAGGAATTGCTCCTGGAATAGATAGAATAGTAATGCTGCTTGCAGATGAGAAAAATATAAGAGAAGTAACATTATTTCCAATGAATCAAAACGCTCAAGATTTAATGATGAAAGCTCCTTCTGAAGTGGAATTAGCTCAATTAAAAGAGCTTGGAATAAAAACTGATATCAAGAAAAATTAATTTTTAGATTTAATGTTGATTCTCACATCAGATAAATCAACTAATTTTTCTTCATAATTACTTCTAACAAAGCCCTTTGATGTTATATTTTTTACAATTTTCAAGAACATATCATCAGTAGTTTCATCGCTTATCCCCTTAGTACTTGCGATAGAAGGTGTATGAGCTAGATCTTCTTTTCCTAAATATGATATAGCAAGTTCTCTAAACACATAATCCAGAATTGAAGATGCGCTCAAAATTCTGTCATTTCCATTTACATTTCCAGACGGCTCAAATTTAGTATCAATAAATGCGTCTACATATTCATCAAGTGGAACTCCATATTGCAAACCAAGTGATATTGCTATTGCAAAATTGTTCATCATCGCTTTTACTAACTCTCCCTCTTTATTTGTATCTATGAAAATTTCACCTATTTTACCATCATCGTATTCGCCAGTATGCAAATAAACTTTATGATCTCCAATTTGTGCTTTTTGAATATAACCTTTTCTACGATCAGGCATCTTAAATCTTGCATTATGTTTTACTTTTATTGGATCCTTACCAACAACAATATTTTGATCTTTTGGGCTAATAATTTTTTCTGTAATAGATGAAGGTAATGTATTATCTATTTTTTTCTTTGTATCTGTAGACTTCTTTATATCTCCAATTTTTTTTGTTTTTCTGTTATTAAGCTTAACATCAATAACCTCAACTTCTCCATCAGCCCTATTATCGATTTTTGATAATTCTTGATCATTAAGATTGTCCAAAGTATGAACTGTCTTAAAAGTACAGGTGTAATACGTTTCAACTATAAATTTTTTCATTTAATAAAAGGAATCTCTTTTTTTAAAGAAGTATAGCAAATAAAGTAACTGTCTGATATAAATATAATCATGCACTCGCTGATTGTGTGGACTTATAAGAATCAAAAAAATGAATTTGAATATAATTTTTACCTGGTGGAATAGACAAACATTTGGAACTTTTCTAAAAACACTATTTTTTGGAAAACTTGTAGGTAAAGATGAACAAGGAAATAAATACTATAAAAATAAAAATAACGAAAGATGGGTGATATATTCTGGTAATACTGAAGCTACAAAAATTACTTCTAGTTGGTTCATGTGGATACATCATACAATAGACAAAATTCCCAACAATAATGAAAGAAAATATATTTGGCAAAAAGAACATTTAGAAAATAAAACAGGTACTAATCAAAGTTATAGACCCACAAAAATAAAAAAAGAAAATAAAATAAAAAAATATGAAACTTGGAAGTATTAGATTAACTTTATTTATCTTTTTTATATTTTTTTTAATTTCTCCCTCTCAATCAGAAGATAAGATTATAAGTTCTCCTCTTATTAATTTGAAAAAATTAGAACCTAGTTTTGAGAACATTGATCTCTCAGCAAATGATGTTAATGATACTAACAGCATAAAAAATAAAAAAAAAATTTCTCCTAAGAATAATATATTAAGTGCAAAGTTTATTGGTTTAGATAAAATTACTGCAAAGACTTCAGAGATAATAATAAACTTAGGTGAAGTAAGAAAATTTGGACCACTTGAAATTAAAATTTTAAAGTGTGGAATAATCGAATTAGAAAATAAAAATGTAAGTGTTGCCTACCTGCAGGTTAAAGATCTTACAGAAAATCAAAATGAAAAAGTTTTTATCTTTAATGGGTGGACTTTTTCATCAGATCCAACGATAGCTCCTTTTGATCATGCGATATATGATTTGCAATTAGTAAATTGTAATAACGCTTAGTAAAACTTTTCTTTACCAAGCCAATTAGTATCAAAATCAGATTCAATAAATTTTTTATGTGTTAGAATTTTTTTGTGAAGATCGATAGTAGTAGTAATTCCTTCTAAAACAAACTCATCTAATGATCTTAAAGTTCTCTGAATTGCTTCAGACCTATTTCGCCCTTTACATATTACTTTCGCAATTAAACTGTCGTAGTAAGGAGTAATTTTACATCCTTGAAATATTGAACCATCAACTCGAGTTCTAAAACCAGACGGTTGATGACACACACTGATTGTTCCTGGACTTGGTTGAAAATCCAGAGCTGGATTTTCCGCATTTATCCTACACTCAATCGAATGGCCTCTTGGAGATATGTCATTTTGTTTTAAAGCTGTATCACCAGTAAACGCTATCCACAGTTGCTCTTTAACTATATCAATCCCTGTTTGAACTTCAGTCACTGGGTGCTCTACTTGAACTCTTGTATTCATTTCCAGAAAATAAAAATTTCCATTTTCATAAATAAATTCAACTGTCCCAGCACCTTCATAACCAATTTGTTCTACCATTTTTACTGTTTTTTCTAACAAATCTTTTCTCTGTTCATCAGTAAGAACTGGACTTGGTGTTTCCTCAATTAATTTTTGATGTCGTCTTTGTACTGAGCAATCTCTTTCACCTAAGTGAACAGTTTTATTTTTTCCAGACATAATTTGAACTTCAATATGTCTTGGGTGTTTAAAGTATTTTTCAATATACAGCTCATCATTTCCAAAATATTTTTTTGCTTCATTTTTAGCAGTTAAAAACATGTTTTCTAATTGGCTTTCTTTATCAACAACTTTCATTCCTTTTCCACCTCCACCACCTGCTGCTTTTATCAATACGGGGTATCCAATTTCTTTACATATAGATTTTGCTTCAGAGAATGATTTAACCCCACCTTCAGAGCCTTCGATTATTGGTAAACCATATTTTTTTGCTATTCTTTTGGCTTCAATTTTATCTCCCATTTTAGAAATCAAATCAGCACTTGGTCCAATAAACTTTACTCCATGTTTATTAACTACTTCTGCAAATTTTGCATTTTCAGATAAAAAACCATAGCCGGGATGAATAGCTTCAGCACCGGTTAAGTCTACAGCCGACATAATTGAGGAAACATTTAAATAACTATTTTGAGGTTGATGAGATCCAATACAAACACTTTCATCAGCTAATCTTACATGCATTGAATCTGAATCCACATCTGAATGGACAGCTACAGTTTCAATACCCCATTCTTTACATGCTCTAATAATTCTAACCGCAATTTCACCTCTGTTAGCAATCAATACTTTTTTGAACATTATATTTTATTTTAGAACAATTAAAGGTTGCCCAAACTCAACTGGTTGGCCGTCATTTATTAGAACTTTTTTAACCACACCATCACTTGTTGATGGAATGTGATTCATTGTTTTCATTGCTTCGACTATCATTACAGTCTGACCTTTTTTTATTTTATCACCAACTTCAACAAATTTTTTTGCACCAGGTTCAGGCGCCAGATAAACAGTTCCAATAATAGGAGATTTTATTCTCACACCATCAATTTCTTCTGGTTTATTTAATACAGCTTTATTTGAAGACACAATTGCAGACGATTTAATTTGCTCTATTCCTATAGAAGATTTCGAAACTTTTATTTTTGTTTGACCTTCCTGATATTCAAGTTCAGTTAAATTAAATTCATCTAAGTGATCAACAAGTTCTTTGATAAGTTTTTTATCTATTTTCATTTTTCAAAGTTTTTTTTATTGCTTCTAATGCCATAATGTACCCATCAGTTCCAAAACCACATAGAACACTAGTTGCTATTCCACTTATCAGTGATTTATGCCTGAATTCTTCTCTATTGTAAATATTAGTTATATGCAATTCGATTATAGGTATTTTAAGTATTTTTAAGGCATCGTGTATAGCTACAGAGGTGTGTGTATAACCACCAGCGTTAATGATCAATCCTTGCTGTTCTTTTCTAGCTTCCTGAATTTTTTCAACTAATTTACCTTCTATATTTGATTGAAAAAAAGAAAGATCAAGATCATTTTTCTTAGCAAAATCTTTACAACTATTTTCAATTTTTTCTAGAGTGATATTACCGTATTTTTCCTTTTCTCTTTCACCTAAAAGGTTGAGGTTTGGACCATTAAGAATTATAATTTTATTCATCATTAATTTTATATGTTAATTAAATAACTCAATTATGGCAAAAATACAATTAAATGGAAAAAAAATTACAATAAGATCAAGAGAAACTATTTATGATTTATTAAAAAAATTTAAACTTAATAATACAAAGGTAGCTATAGAGTGTAATGGAGTTATTATTCCAAAAACAAATTATAAAAAAAAATATTTAAAAAGCAAAGATAAACTTGAAGTAGTACACTTTATAGGTGGAGGATAAATTGAAAAAAGATATTTTTAAAATAGAAAACATCAAATTAAAATCAAGATTAATTGTTGGTACTGGAAAATATAAAAGTTTTAGAGAAACAGCTGAAGCAGTAAAAGAATCTGGTGCAGATATGGTCACGGTTGCCGTTAGAAGAGTGAATATATTAGATAAAAGAAAACCAATATTAACAGATTACGTAAATCCCAGGAAAATAATTTATTTACCTAATACTGCGGGATGTTTTTCATCCGAAGAAGCATTAAGGACATTAAGGCTTGCAAGAGAAATGGGTGGATGGAAGTTAGTAAAATTAGAAGTTTTGGGGGATAAAAAAACTTTGTATCCAAATATGATTGAAACAATTAAGTCAACAAAAGTTCTTGTTAAAGAAGGATTTAAGGTAATGGTTTATTGTACAGACGACCCTTTATTGGCTAAAAAATTAGAAGATTATGGTGCATCAGCAATCATGCCATTAGCATCACCAATAGGTTCTGGATTAGGAATTCAAAATAAAATTAACATTTCATTAATAATTAAACAGTCAAAAGTCCCTGTTATTATAGACGCTGGTATAGGTACAGCATCTGACGCAACTTTAGCTATGGAAATGGGTTGCGAAGGTGTTTTGGTTAACAGCGCAATTGCAAATGCAAAAAAACCAATCTTAATGGCAAGAGCATTTAAGAATGCTGTAATCTCTGGAAGAGAATCTTATTTAGCAGGGAGAATGAAAAAAAAATATTTTGCAACACCTAGCTCTCCATCTAGTGGTTTGATTTAAGCTCTTTTTTTTCTTCTAACCCACAATGTTCGAGGAATTACTTTTTTTTTCTTTACTATTTTAGTTTTCTTTAATTTTTTGAAATCTACAACTTTTTCAGATTTAGATTTTTTTACTTTTTCTTTATTTTTTAAATTATTTTCAATTTTGTCTATATTCTCAAATTTATTAATAACTTTCTTTAATTTACTTAGAAGTTCAATTTTATACTCAGGTATAACTAGCGTGCTATCAGCTAAAAAATTAATTTTGAAAGAATATTTTTTTTCAAAATATTCAATTTCTTTGGATAAGTTATTATCAATATATGTTTTAACTTTTTCTGGAATAAATGCTTTTATAATTTTTACTTTATTAGTAAATGCTAAAAGCTCAATTTTTTTTGTAATTTTTTGGGCAAAAGAACTTAAAGAAAGTATAGTTTCCCATTTTATTGAACCTTCTCTTAATCTTTGTCTTGTCATTTCCAATAGTCCAAAATTACTAATTCTTCCAACTTGAATTCGCGCCCTGTCTTTTCTTATACTTTCTTTCATTTTTTTCTCTACAGTTCGCCTATTGTAAAAATTCATCATATCTATAAAATCAATTACAATTAAACCAGAAAGATCTCTTAACTTAATTTGACGAGCAATCTCTTCTGCTGCTTCAAGATTTGTATTTAAAGCAGTTTTTTCAATATTAATTTGTTTAGTAGACTGTCCAGAATTTATATCAATTGCCACAAGTGCTTCTGTTGGATTTATAACCAAATATCCACCAGACTTTAATTTAACAGTAGGTTCAAAAATATTATTTAATTCTTTTTCAATATTGGCATCATGAAAGAGGGGTATTTTACCTCTATATTTTTTAATATATTTTGTATTTCTTGGCATCAACTCTTTCATAAACTTCTTAGCTTTTTGATAAGCCTCATTGCCATCTATATATACGTTCTTTGTTTCGTTATCATACGTATCTCTCAACGTTCTTTTAATAATATCTCCTTCTTCATAAACTAAAGAGGGAGCGTTAGAGCTTAATGCTTTATTTCCAATTTCCTCCCAAGTTTTTAAAATATTTTGAAAATCTTTTTCTATTTCATTTTTTGTTTTATTAGCTCCAGCAGTTCTGACTATAGCACCCATATTTTTTGGGATTTCAATTTCATTCAAGATAGCTCTGATCTTTTGTCTGTCAGATGAATTAAATATTTTTCTAGAAATACCTCCTCCTTTAGCTGTATTAGGCATTAGCACCATAAATTTTCCAGCTAGAGAAATAAACGTAGTTAAGGCAGCTCCCTTTTGACCCCTCTCTTCCTTAATAACTTGAATTAATATTACCTGTCCTGGTTTGATGACTTCTTGTATTTTGTATCTTTTTAAACCGTACGATGTTTTTAATTCTTCTCTGTATTCTTTCTTAACATCCTCGTCACTTTTATTTGAATTTCTTTCCTCTGTTTTTTCACTATTGTTTTCTACATTCTTTTCATTAGATAAATCTTCCAAACCTTTATTTTTAAGATTCTCTCTTATTTTTTCTTCAGCATCTTTTATCTTTTCTTTGTCTTCAGAGGGAATTTGATAGTAATCAGACTGAATGTCATTAAAAGCTAAAAAACCATGCTTAATTCTACCAAAATTAACAAATGCGGCTTGTAGAGAAGGCTCTACTCTACTGATTGTTCCTAGATAAATATTATTTTTAAAATTTAAATTGTTTTTATTTTCAAATTCATATTCCTCAATTGAGGTTTCTGATTTAAGAACAATACGTGTTTCATTCGGATGCGAAGCATCAATGTATAAATTTTTTTCCATTTTAATTGAATTCCTTTTAATATATTGAAATTTGTAATTTTAATTTTTAACATGGCTTAATGATATACAATTTTATCATCAATTGCACTTATATATTTGTTATAATGCCCTAAGATAGCCAAATTTTATGCGTTAGACTATTTAAAATGTTTAAAATTGTAAATTTCTCAATAAAATTTTTTATAATAATGCTTTTAGTTTGTTTGTTTTTTACTTTTTCAACATTTTGGTATTTTTCAATTGGTTTACCTGACTACAAAAAGTTATCCAATTATCAACCTCCAATATCTAGTAGAGTATATTCGAAAGATGGAAGTTTAATTGCTGAATATGCTTTAGAAAAAAGATTATTTATTCCATTCGATTCTGTTCCAAAGAAGGTCATTAACTCGTTTTTATCTGCAGAAGATAAAAATTTTTTTAATCATCCAGGTATTGATGTAAAAGGAATATTAAGAGCTGTACTTAAAAATTTAAAAAATATTAGTGAAAATAAAAGGTTGGAAGGAGCCTCTACCATTACGCAGCAAGTTGCTAAAAATTTTCTACTTACAAACGAAGTTTCATTAAATAGGAAAATTAAAGAAGCTATTCTTGCATTTAGGATAGAGCGTGCTTATTCAAAAGAAAGAATTTTAGAATTATACTTAAATCAGATTTACTTAGGCCAAGGCACTTATGGTATAGCAGCAGCAAGCTTAGAGTATTTTGATAAATCTGTAAAAGATTTGAGTTATGCTGAATCGGCCCTGCTAGCAGCTTTGCCCAAAGCTCCAAGTAAGTATGATCCATTTAGATATCCAAATGTAGCAAAATTTAGAAGAAATTTAGTATTGCAAAATCTTAGTGATAATAATTATATAAACAAAAAAGAGTTAGTCAGTTTTAAAAATTCAAAAATTAAGTTAAAAAGAAGAAAAATAAAAATTTTAAATGAAGCTAATTCTTATACAGAAGAGGTAAGAAGAGCAATAAAGGAAAAATATGGATTCAAAAAGTTATATTCTGAAGGATTATCAATTAGAACACCCCTAGACATAAATTATCAAATCCAAGCAATTATTTCTTTAAGAAATGGTATAGAAGCATACGACAGAAGACATGGATGGAGAGGGGCTATTACAAATAAGTTAAAAAATTTAAATTGGAAAAAAAAAATAGATAATTTAAAAATTGATCCAACTTTAAATTGGGAACAAGCAGAAGTTCTAGAAATTAATAAAATTGGAATAAGTTTTAAAACTTTAAAAGGTATTAAAGGCTTAATCGCTATAAATAAAATTAAATGGGCAATCCCAAATAAAAAGACTATTTTTGATAAATTTAATATTGGCGATATTATTTTTGTAAAACAGGAAAATAATATTTGGGATCTAAAACAATATCCAAAAGTTAATGGTGGTATAGTAGCTATAGATCCACATACAGGAGATATTAAAGCTTTAGTTGGTGGATTTAATTTTAAATCAAGTGAATTTAATAGAGTTACTCAAGCTAAAAGGCAACCTGGCTCTGCTTTTAAACCTATTGTATATGCTGCTGCTCTTGAAAGTGGTTATTCACCTAATTCAATTGTGTTAGATGCTCCTTTTGTAGAAAGTCAAGGTGTTGGCTTAAAAAATTGGAAACCAGAAAACTATGGAAAAAAATTTTATGGACCAACTACATTAAGAAAAGGAATTGAATACTCCAGAAACTTAATGACAGTTAGAATTGCCAAATCATTGGGTCTAGATAAGATATTAACTTTATCAAATAAACTGAAAATTTATGATGATATACCTGAATTATTATCTGTCTCACTTGGTGCAGCAGAAACGTCTTTATTAAATCTTACTACAGCATATGCTTCATTTGTTAATGGGGGGGAAAAAATTAATCCAAATTTAATTAGTCGAATTCAAGACAGAAGAGGTAAAACAATTTTTAAAGTAAAAAATAAAAAATGTATTGGATGTGATAAATTTTTAAATGAATCAAAAAATTATCCAGTTATCAAATATGAAAATGAAAGAGTATTTAGTGAAGAAACAGCTTATCAAATAATTTCAATTTTAGAAGGCACTGTAAAACGAGGAACAGCAAAAAAATTAAGAGATTTAAAAGTTCCTTTAGGTGGAAAAACAGGAACCACTAATAACAATTATGATGCTTGGTTCATTGGTTTCTCCGCAAACCTTGTTGTAGGAGTATATGTAGGCTTTGATAATCCAAAAACTCTAGGTAAGTATGAGACAGGTTCAAAAGTAGCTCTTCCAATTTTTAAAGATTTTATTAAAAAAGCTCTATTTAAAGAAGACTTTAAAGAATTTGAAATACCTGAAGGTATCTATTTAACTTCTTTAGACTATAACACAGGACAAAAGTCTCCATTGGGTAACAAAAATACAATCATTGAGGCTTTAAAAGCTAAAGATATTAACAATATTAACAATAAGAAATTAATTTCAATTAATAGTTATGATAAACTAATTAAATATAGGCAATTTTACTAATGCAAAATTTTGAAAATAAATTAATTAAATTTGAAAAATCTTTGAATAATATTAGGGGGTATCTTTGAAAAAAATGATATTAAATCGAAGCTACAAGAAATTGAAAAAACTCTATTAGGTGAAAATTTTTGGAAAGACAAAGTTAAAGTTAAAAGAACAGTAAAAGAAAAAAAAGTTTACGAAAATATTCTTAATTCATATAAAAATTCCTCTGAGGAAATTATTAATTTAAAAGATCTATATAATCTAGCATTGGAAGAAAAAAATGATGAGATTTTGATAGACTGTGATGCTAAAATTGATCAATTATTAAAAACAATCAAAGAAACTGAAATAAATTGTTTTCTTTCAGGAGAAAATGATAATCTTAATATTTATCTTGAAATACATGCGGGAGCAGGGGGCACAGAAAGTCAAGATTGGGCTGATATGTTAAGGAGAATGTATTTAAAATGGTTTGATAAAAAAAAATTTAAATACGAAATAATTAGCGAACATAAAGGCGAAGAAGCAGGAATAAAGTCATCAATCATGAGAATAGACGGCAATTATCTTTATGGATTAATGAGATCGGAGTCTGGCGTGCATAGATTGGTAAGAATATCACCTTTTGATAGCGGTGCTCGTAGGCATACAAGTTTTGCGAGTGTCTGGGTATATCCAGCTATAGATGATGATATTAGCATCAAGATTGATGAAAAAGATTTACGAATTGATACTTACAGATCAAGCGGCGCAGGTGGACAACATGTGAATACAACTGATAGCGCAGTAAGAATAACTCACCTTCCAACAAAAATAGTTGTTCAATGTCAGAATGAGAGGTCTCAACATAAAAATAAAGAAACATGTTATAAAATGCTTAAAGCCAGGCTTTATGAATATGAAATTCAAAAAAGAGAAAAAGAAAATCAAAAAGAATTAAGTTCTAAAACAGATATTGGATGGGGACACCAGATAAGGTCTTATGTACTGCAACCTTATCAATTAGTCAAAGATTTACGAAACGCAATCGAAAACACTAACCCATCAGATGTGCTGGATGGAAATATAGATCAATTTATTGAAGCAGGAATAATAAACAAGTAATGAAAAGAATTTTTTATATATCATTTGTAATTATTTTCTTAATCTTAATAGTTGCAATAACAATTTTGTCTACCACAGGTTATGAAACTGATAAATTTAATAGAATAGTTTCTGAAAAAATTAATGAAAATGATAAAAAGGTTTTACTGAGTCTAGAAAAAATTAGATTTAAATTTGATATACAAAATCTAAGCTTATTTTTAGCAACTAATAGCCCACAATTAAAATATCAAAATATAATAATTCCAGTAGATAATATAAAAGTTTATTTAAATTTATTCTCTTTAATTAAATCAAAAATAAAAATTGATAAAATAAAGGTTTCATCAAAAGAAGTTGAAATAAATCAGTTAAAAAAAATTGTTGTTAAGACAAAACCGTCAAATTTAAATAGCTTTATAACTAATAAGATTAAAAATGGGAAACTAACAGCCAATTTTGAGTTTTATTTTAAAGATAACCAAGAAATAAATAATTTTATCGTTAAAGGCGAGGCTACAGAGATTGATGCAAATATTTATAATAATTTAAATTTTAAAAATACAAGTTTCAAATTTTTTGCCGATACATCAGATGTTTTAATTAAGAGTATTACAGGTACAACTGATGGTATAGAAATAAAAAACGGAAATATAAGAATTGACAAAAATAAAGGTACAAATCTTGAGTTAGATTTAAACACCGAAATTATAATTAATAAAAAAAATATTAAAAAATACCTACCTTTTTCAAAAAATATTAAATTGATAAACAGCAACACAGGTTTAAATGCTAATTTAGATCATTTTTTAAAAATCTCCTTTGACAAAACATATAAAGTAAATGAATTTACCTATACTAATAAAGGACTAATTAATGAACTATTTTTAAAAATTGAAAATCCTATAAAAAATTCATTTCTAGAAAAAGATATTAACCATTTATTTTTTAAAGAATCTGATTTGAGTATTCGATATAGCTCGGACAAAAAAAATTATATAAATGCAAAAGGAAAATATAGTACTGACAATCAAAAGTATCAAAATTATGATCTTATTAATAGTTATTTAAATAAAGCTTCAAATATAAACTTAAATTTAGAATTTACTAAAAAATTAAATATCGATTTATTAAATTATAAAAAAGATTCTAATAATTTAGCTAAAATTTTTTTAGATATTAACACCAAAAAAGATTTAATTAATTTAAATGAATTAATTTATACAGAAAATAAAAATTTGATTAAAATAGAAAAACTAAAAATAGAAAAAAAAAATTTAGTATCAATCAAAAAAGTTAAAGTTAAAACTTATAGCAGAAATGAACTTAAGAACGATTTTGATTTAAATTTGGGAAAAGAAATAAAAATATTTGGCAATAAATATGATGCTAATAATTTAGATAAACTTTTAAATCAAAAGTCAGAGAATAATATTATAAAAAAAATAAGTGGAGATATTGATATAGATTTAAAAAATATTGATACACCATTGTCTAAAAAGCTTAAGAATTTTAAATTGATTGGTCATGTTGAAAAAGGGAAGTTTATAAAAATTTCAGCTAAAGGAGATTTTGGAAATGATAAATTTCTAGATATATCTATGAAAAGCAACAAACAAAATAAAAAAAAATATCTAGAAATTTATTCAGACTTACCCCAACCTCTGCTTACAAATTACAGTTTTTTCAAGGGTTTATCAGGCGGTGTGTTATCCTTTACATCAATTATTGATAAAGAAACATCTACTTCAAAATTAGCTATAGAAAATTTTAAAGTGGTAAATGCACCAGGTGTTGTAAGAATTTTATCACTTGCAGATTTTGGGGGTCTCGCAGATTTAGCGGAAGGAGAAGGTTTATCTTTTGAAAAAATGGAAGTCAACATGAGTGACAACAAAGGTTTTTTAAAATTAGATGAAATTTACGCAGTAGGCCCAAGTATATCAGTTCTTATGGATGGCTATAAAGAGGCATCTGGATTGACTAGTTTAAGAGGCACTTTAGTTCCTGCCAAAAATTTAAATAAATTTTTGTCAAAAATACCTGTAATTGGTAAAATTATAATCCCAGATGAAGTAGGAGAAGGTTTATTCGGTGTTAGTTTTAAATTGAAGGGAATGCCTGGTAAAATTAAAACCTCAATTAATCCAATTAAGTCACTCACCCCACGTTTTATTACAAAGGCTTTAGAGAAAGCAAAACAATCTAAATAATTTTAACAAGATAATGTTTTTTTTTACCAAAAGAAACTTTCATAACTTTTTTTTCTGTAAAATCATTTAATTGAATTATTTTATTTTCATCGGTTAAAATTTCATTATTAATCTTTAGAGCATTACTTTTAATTGCACGTCTTGCCTCACTTTTTGAAGACATAATCTTATTTAATGATAATAAGTCTAGTATCTTAATTCCTGTTTTTAAATCATTTTCTTTAATTTTAATTTCTGGAAGGTTTGTACCGTAACCACCAGACTTAAAAGTTTCTTTCGCTGTTTTTTCAGCTTTTTTTGAAGCTATTTCTCCATGAAGTAATTTTGTTGTTTCATTAGCAAGAAGCACTTTTAATTTATTAATATCTTTTTCTTCTTTAATTAATTCTTTTATTTTATCAGTTTTTATTTCAGTAAAAAAATTTAAAAATCTTTCTACATCCCTATCATCAGTATTTCTCCAAAATTGCCAATAATCATAAGAAGAAAACAAATCTTTATTTAGCCAAACTGCACCTTTTTCTGTTTTACCCATTTTTGCACCAGAGGCCAAAGTTATTAGAGGAGTTGTGAGTCCAAAAGAATCTTTTTTTAGTTTTCGGCGAATAAGCTCCACTCCATTTATGATATTTCCCCATTGATCAGACCCACCAATTTGTAAAATGCATTTATTGATTTTGAATAATTGATAGAAATCATATGCTTGTAAAATCATATAATTGAACTCCATGTAGCTTAAGGATTGTTCTCTTTCTAATCTTATTTTAACACTATCATAAGAGAGCATTTTGTTAATTGTAAAATGAACACCTACGTTTCTTAAGAAATCTATGTAATTTAATTTTGATAACCAATCATAATTATCTACAAAAATTGGTTTAGTTTTTTTATTTGAATTATCTAGAATTTTACTAAAAACTTTTTTTATGTTTTCAATATTTTTTTTTATTTCTTTTTTTTCTAAAATTTTTCTAGTAGAACTCTTACCAGACGGATCTCCTATTAAAGTTGTACCACCTCCTAAAAGTACAATAGGGCGATGACCGTGTTTTTGCATTAACTTTAAAATCATGATTTGCAGTAAGCTTCCGACGTGAAGACTTCTAGCCGTACAATCAAAACCTATATAAGCTGTAATTGCTTGATTATTACAAATGTTCGTTAATTTATCTAAATCTGTACATTGATTTAGATATCCACGTGATTGCATTTCTAACAAAAAAGTATTTTTCATAGAACAAATTGTGTAATCCACTATTATACAAAAATTATTATAAATAAATAAAAATATGACTAAAGAATACACATCTTTAGGTTTAATGAGCGGCACATCAGGAGATGGAGTTGATGCTTCAATCATTCAATCTGATGGAAATACTAAATATCAAGTAATTAAGGATAAATATTTTAAATATGATGAGCAAATTTACCAAAACTTTCATAATTTAAAGGAAAAAATTTATAGCATTAAACAAATAGAAAAATTAACTAAAGAATTGAATGACCTTGAAAAACAAATCACACTATTTCATGCTGAAGTTGTTAATGAATTATGTAAGACCAATAAAATTGATATTATTGGGTTTCATGGTCAGACTATTTATCACAATGCCGAAGAAAAAGTTTCAAGACAATTAGGTGATGGAAAACTATTATCTCAACTAACAAAAAAAGATATTGTTTATAACTTCAGACAAAATGATATAAAAAATGGAGGCGAAGGAGCTCCTCTAGCACCTATATTCCACCAGTTAATTGCAAACAAATATAATTTAGCCTTACCAATATGTTTTTTGAATATTGGAGGAATTTCTAACATTACTATAATTAATGAAACAACAAAACCATTTGACTTTACTAGTAGAGATATAGGGCCAGGAAATTGTTTGATTGACTCTTGGGTAAGAAAAAATTCAAAAAAAAAATTTGATGAAGATGGACTTTTAGCTTTTACAGGAAAAAGAAATGATATTATTTTTGAGCAAGCAGAAGAATTATTTTCAAATATAGCTAATCGAAAAACTCAATCGCTCGATATTAATGATTTTGATGTTTCTTTTGTAAGAGGACTTTCTCTTGAAGATGGAGCAGCTACGCTAACAGATTTTACAGCACAAATTATAGGAGCATCTTTGCTATCTTATTTACCAAATATTAACAACGAATTTTTAAAAATTTTGGTTTGTGGTGGTGGAAGAAAAAATAAAATATTGATTGATAAAATTAAAAAAAATATTTCAAAAAACTTACAGATTTATCTCATTGATGATTATGGAGTTAATGGAGATTTTGTAGAATCTCAAGCATTTGCTTATTTAGCAATAAGATCGATTTTAAAAATGCCAATTTCTTTTCCAGAAACTACTGGATGTGACCAACCCTCTACAGGTGGTGAAATTATTAAAAATTAAATAAGAGCTGTTTTTTCTTTAATATATTTTTCGATTTCTAAAGACAGTTCTTTTTCTTTATTTTTAAAAAAATGATTAGAATTTTTAATTTTTGAAAATATAACTTCAACACCTTTTTGACTTTTAATTCTGTTATCTAGCTCTGTAATACTTTCTTTAGTGACCAGCTCATCATTTTCACTATGAATAACTTGACCAGAAGTTGGGCATGGCGCTAAAAAAGAAAAGTCATACACATTAGGTTGAGGTGAAATAGCTATAAAATTATTTACTTCAGGTCTTCTCATAATAAGCTGCATACAAATAAGAGATCCAAATGAAAATCCTGAAACCCAACATTGACTATAATCTAAATTTTGTCTTTCAATCCAATCTAAAGCCGCTGCAGCATCTGATAATTCACCTTGTCCATTATCAAAAACACCATCACTTTTTCCGACTCCTCTAAAATTTATTTTAATAACAGAAAATCCATTTTCTAAAAAAATATTGTACATTAACTGAACAACTCTATTGTTCATAGTTCCACCATACTGAGGGTGCGGGTGTAGAACTATTGCAACGGGTGATCCAAACTTTGGGTTTTTAAAATATTTTGCTTCTAATCTTCCAGCAGGACCCGGTATAAAAATTTCTAAACTTTTAGGTTTCATTGTTTAATAATGATTATTATTTTCAAAAAAAGATAAATCTTATAGCACGTTTTTATGCGTCAAATAGTTTTTTTTAATCCGACTAATTTAGTAGGAATAGGGCTATAATTATTGTAATACAACGCAGAATTATGAAACTTACAACTAAAGGAAGATATGCTGTAATGGCAATGGCTGATTTAGCCTCAAATACAAACTTAAATCCAATAAGTTTGACTGAAATTTCTCAAAGGCAAAATATTTCCTTAGCATATTTAGAGCAAATTTTTATTAAGTTAAAAAAAAATAAACTTGTGAAAAGTGCAAGAGGAGCTAATGGAGGGTATATTTTAGATAAATCAGCTTCTGAGATTAAATTATCAAATATAATATTTGCTGTTGACGAAGAAGTTAAGATGCTTAATTGCAAAAAACATTCAAAAAAAGGATGTAATAACAAATCTGTAAAGTGCATCACACACAATTTATGGGACGAGCTTGATCAACACATTAATGGTTTTTTTGAAAAAGTAAAATTAGAAGATTTAGTCGATAAAAATAGACAGTTATAATATGAAAACTCAAAAAGATATAGATACTAATCAAGAATATAAATATGGTTTCTCAACTGATATTGAAAATATTAGGGCACCAAAAGGTTTAAACGAGGATACGATTAAATTTATTACAAATATAAAAAAAGAACCTAAATGGATGCTTGAATGGCGTCTCAAAGCATTTAATAGACTTAAAAGTTTAAAAGAACCAAATTGGCAAAAACCAAAATATCCTAAAATTAATTATCAAGATCTTTATTATTATTCTGCACCTAAAAGTGCTTCTGGCAAGCCAAAAAGCCTAGATGAAGTTGACCCAAAATTAATTGAAACTTATAAAAAACTTGGCATACCTTTACAGGAACAAAAAAGATTAAGTGGTATAGCGGTAGACGCAGTATTTGATTCAGTATCTGTGGCTACGACGTTTAAAGAAGAACTAACAAAAAAAGGAATAATATTTTGTCCAATTTCTGAAGCAATCATAAAACATCCAGATCTTGTAAAAAAATATTTAGGTTCAGTTATTCCTATTAGCGATCATTATTTTGCTACACTTAACTCTGCAGTTTTTACTGATGGTTCATTTGTCTACATCCCTCCTAATGTTAGATGCCCAATGGAATTGTCAACTTACTTTAGAATTAACGCATCAGAAACTGGTCAGTTTGAAAGAACCTTGATTATAGCTGACAAAGGTAGTTATGTTAGCTACCTCGAAGGTTGTACAGCACCTATGCGGGATGAAAATCAACTACATGCAGCTAACGTAGAATTAATTGCACTAGATGACGCTGAAATTAAATATTCAACAGTTCAAAATTGGTACCCAGGAGATAAAGATGGAGTAGGTGGAATTTATAATTTTGTAACAAAACGTGGCGCATGCAGAGGAAAGAATTCAAAAATTTCATGGACACAAGTTGAGACTGGATCTGCAATAACATGGAAATATCCCAGTTGTATTTTACAGGGAGACAATTCTGTTGGAGAATTTTATTCAATAGCAATTACAAATAACCATCAAAAAGCAGACACAGGAACAAAAATGATCCATCTTGGAAAAAATACAAAAAGTAAAATTATCTCAAAAGGAATATCTGCTGGTTATGCAGATAACACTTATAGAGGTCTAGTCGACATCGGAAGAAAAGCTCTTAATTCCAGAAACTATACTCAGTGTGACTCTTTATTAATGGGAAACAAATGTGGAGCACATACCGTTCCATATATAAAAAATAAAAATTCCTCATCGACTATTGAGCACGAGGCAACAACATCAAAAATAAATGATGAACAATTATTTTATTGCAATCAAAGAGGATTAAATCAAGAGGAAGCTGTAAGCTTGATTGTAAATGGTTTTTGTAAAGAAGTTTTACAACAGTTACCAATGGAGTTTGCCGTAGAGGCTCAAAAGTTAGTGGAGATTAGTTTAGAAGGAAGTGTAGGGTAATGTTAGAGATAAAAAACTTAAAAGCTTCTATCGGCGATAAGGATATCCTTAAGGGTTTGGACATATCTATTAAATCTGGTGAATTACATGCAATTATGGGCCCTAATGGCTCTGGAAAAAGTACGTTAGCCAATATTCTTTCAGGAAAAAATGGTTATGAAATTTCTGGTGAGTTAAAATATCAAGATAAAAATCTTGAAGAAATCCCAATTGACGAACGGGCTCAAAAAGGTATTTTTTTAGCATTTCAATATCCAACAGAAATTCCAGGTGTGAACACAAATAATTTTCTTAAAACATCTCTTAATAAAGTGAGAAAAGCACGAGGAGAGAAGGAACTAGATACTTTATCATTTTTAAAATTAGTAAAACAAAAATCAAGTGAATTAGGAATGGAGGAAAAAATGTTGTCTAGACAACTTAATGTTGGTTTTTCTGGAGGTGAGAAGAAAAAAAATGAAATTTTACAAATGAAAATTTTAGACCCATGCCTAGTTATACTTGATGAAACTGACTCAGGTTTAGACATTGATGCGTTAAAAACAGTTGCTAATGGTGTAAATTCTTCTAGAGACTCAAAAAAAGCTTTCTTAGTTATCACTCATTACCAAAGATTGTTAAATTATATTAATCCTGATTTTGTGCATGTTTTGGCAAATGGTAAAATAGTTAAATCTGGAGGCATGGAATTAGCAGAACAGCTGGAAAAAACAGGATATAAGGAAATAGTTTAAAATGTTAGAAAATTTTAAGTTCAATTCTAATGAAATTGATAAAATTAAAGATATCACAAGTGAAGAAAAAGATTTTAGATTAAAAAATTTAAACTTTTTTAATGAAAATGGATTTCCAAACAAAAGAAATGAAGATTGGAAATTTTCAGATTTAAGAGACATAGTATCAAAAAATTTTAATGAATTAAATTTCAAAACTATAAACTCAACTGATAATAAAATTAATTTTATAAAAGATTTTGATCACAACTATATTGTGGTTATAAATGGAGAACTTAATTCTAGCAATTTCAGTTTTGAAGACAAAAGTAAAATTAAAGTTGTTAGCTTTTTAAATGACAATTTTTCTAATAAAAAAGAAGTTAATCCTCTTGTTAATCTTAATCATGCCTTAGCAAATAAAGGATATTCTATAAAAATTGAGGATAATTATAAATTAAAAAAAGTTTTAGTTATCTATAATTTATTTACAAACGATTTAAATGAAAATATTCTTAATAGTCGAAATGAGATAGTGGTTGGAAAAAATTCAGAACTTCACACAATAGAATTTACAATCAATAGATCAAAAAAAAATTTTTTCAATAATGTTTATGAAAATACTATTTTAAAAGAATCTGCTGTACTTAAAAATATCTGTATACAAAACGAAAGAAGTAACGGATACTTTCACAAATTTGCTAAAAATAAATTGTCATCAAAATCAAACTTTTCTTCATTTATTTTTCCATCAGGATTAAAATTCAATAAATTAGATTTGGAGTTTGATTTAGATGGAGAAAAAAGTGAATGTAGATTGCAAGCTGCATCTTTTTTGGATCAAAATGATCATCAAGAAATAAAAACTAAAATTAATCATTTCGCTCCACATTGTAATAGCTATCAGAGAATTAAAAATGTTTTAAATTCTGAAAGTAAAGGTGTTTACCAGGGAAAAATTTTTGTAAAAGATGTTGCTCAAAAAACTGATGCATATCAGTTAAGTAAAGCAATTTTGTTAAGTGAAAGCTCAGAGTTTGATGCAAAACCTGAATTAGAGATTTATGCTGATGATGTAAAATGTTCGCATGGTTCGACCTCTGGAAGTTTAGAAGAAGACTCAATTTATTACTTAATGACAAGAGGTTTGAGTAGGCAAGAGTCTGTGAAATTATTAGTTAATGGGTTCTTGAATGAAGTGACTGATACAATTAAAAATATGTCATTAAAAAATTTTATTCAAGAAAAGTTAAAAGAACAGGTGTATGAGCATAACAAACATTAAGTCTGAATTTCCTATATTTAAACAAAAAATCAATGGCAAGCCATTGGTGTACTTGGATAGTGCAAACTCTTCCCAAAAACCTAAAGTTGTTATTGACAGGATGTCAAACTTTTATGAAACAGAGTTTTCAAATGTTGGAAGAAGCGTCCATTCTCTTGCTGTTAAAGCCACTAATAGATTTGAAGATTCAAGAGACAAAGTTAAAAATTATCTTAACGCTAAACATAGAGAGGAAATTATATTTACAAAAGGTGCAACAGAAGCCATCAACCTTATTGCCTCTTCATTTGGGGAAAAATTTATTAATAATGGGGATGAAATATTGACTACAGAATTAGAGCATCACTCAAATTATGTTCCTTGGCATTTTTTAAGAAAAAAGAAAGGTGCAATTATAAAATTTGCGCCAATGAATGATAGTGGTGAAGTTGAAATTGATGAAATAAAAAAATTAATTACTAATAAAACAAAAATTATTGCCATAACTCATATTTCTAATGTCACAGGAGCTATCATGCCTTTAAAAAAGATTATAGATTTAGCTAAAGAAAAAAAAATTCCTGTCTTAGTCGATGGAACGCAAGGAGCTCCACATTTAAAACTTGATATGCAAGATTTAGGATGTGATTTTTATGCAATATCGTGCCACAAGATGTACGGGCCTAATGGTTTAGGAATCCTTTATGCAAAAAAAAAATGGCTAGATGAACTACCGCCATATCAAGGTGGTGGAGGAATGATAGATGAAGTTATGAAAGATGGCATAACTTACGCGTCCACACCAACAAAATTTGAAGCAGGAACAATGCAAACAGCAGAGGTAGTAGCATTTGCCGAAGCGATTAAATTTATTGAGAATCTAGGAATAGAAAATATTGAAGAACATGAAAATAAAATACTTGAATATGGAATAGAAAAATTAAAAAGAAATAACTCAATAAAAATAATTGGCAATCCATCAAACAGAGGTTCTGTAATGAGTTTTACAATTAAAGGAATTCATCCGCATGATATAGCCACAATTTTAGATGACGATGGTGTTGCAATAAGAGCAGGACATCACTGCTGTCAAATTCTACATGATAAATTAGGTATTTCCGCGACCGCAAGAGCTTCTATTGGAGTGTATAATACAAAAGAAGATATTGATGTTTTATGTAAAGCAATTGATAACTGCAAGAAAGTTTTTCAGGTTTAAATGGAATTAAAAGAATTATATCAAGAAATAATTTTAGATCATGCTAAAAATCCCCGCCATAAAGGAAAATGCGATGGTTATAATCACGACGCAAAAGCTCACAACCCTTTGTGTGGAGATAAAGTTCATATTTTTTTAAAACTAGATAAAAATAAAAATATTTCAGGTCTAAGTTTTGAAGGTGATGGATGTGCTATTTCTTTAGCATCAGCTTCAATACTAACTGATACATTACAAGGTAAAGATCTATCTTTTACAAAAAAAATAATTACTGATTTTTTAAGTATGCTTAAAAATAAGACTAAAATTACATTAAATAGTCTCACCGAGGACCAGGTGACAACAATTACATCGTTATCTGGTGTACAAGAATTTCCAATGAGAATAAAGTGTGCAACTATGGCATGGCATACTTTATTATCTGCAATAGAAAAAAAGAGTAACTAATTATGAGTGATTTAAAAGATGATATAATAAAAGAAATAAAGAAAATATATGACCCTGAAATACCAGTTAATATTTATGAGCTAGGATTAATTTATAATATTAAAGTAAATGAAGATAAAAAAGTTGATGTTGAGATGACTTTAACCTCACCAAATTGTCCTGTAGCTGAAAGTTTGCCAAATGAGGTTAAACAGAATATACTTAAAGTTCCCGGTGTGAAGGACGTGGATCTAAAATTAGTTTGGGATCCTCCTTGGGACAAAGATAAAATGTCAGAAGCTGCCAAATTGGAGTTAAATTTATGAGCGAACAAGTAATTAGACTTAGTGATAATGCTGTAAGCAAGATTAAAGAAATCATGTCTCAAGCAGAAAATTCTACTATAGGAGTGAGAATAGGCGTAAAGTCCGGAGGTTGTGCTGGCATGTCATATATAATGGAATACGCCAAAGATGTGAAACCTAATGAGGAAGTAATAGAAGACAAGGGCGTAAAAGTTTTAATTGATCCAAATGCAGTAATGTATCTTTTGGGTACAGAAATGGATTATAAAAAAGAAAAATTTTCTTCTCAATTTGTATTTAAAAATCCTAATGAAACAGAGCGTTGTGGCTGTGGAGAGTCTTTTAAAGTTTAATCGCTATAGTACATTTCAAACTCAATCGGATGCGGTGTATGCTCAAACTTATATATTTCTTGAAATTTCAAATCAATATAAGCATCAATTTGATCATCAGTAAAAACCCCACCTTGAGTTAAAAATTTTCTATCTTGATCAAGATTTTGCATTGCCTCTCTTAACGACCCACAAACAGTTGGGAGTTTTTTTACTTCACCTTCAGAAAGAGAATAAAGATCATCATCAAATGATTTACCAGGGTCAATTTTATTTTTGATACCGTCAATTCCAGCCATCAACATTGACGCAAAAGTTAGATATGGGTTTCCAGCAGCATCTGGAAATCTTATTTCACAACGTGCAGCTTTTGGATTCATGATTATTGGTATCCTGCAAGATGCAGATCTATTTCTTGCAGAGTATGCTAAAATTACTGGAGCTTCAAATCCAGGAATTAATCTTTTGTAACTATTTGTTGTAGCATTTGAAAATGCATTTAAAGCTTTAGCATGTTTTAAAATACCTCCAATATAATAAAGAGCATTTTTAGATAAACCAGCATATTCTTTACCCATAAAAATAGGAGTATTACCTTTCCAAATAGATTGATGGCAATGCATACCAGAACCGTTATCACCTTTAACTGGCTTAGGCATAAATGTAGCGGTTTTACCAAAAGAGTGAGATACCATTTGAACTGCATATTTATATAATTGAACATTATCGGCCATGTTGGTAAGTGTTCCAAAGTACATTCCTAACTCATGTTGACTTGGAGCAACTTCATGATGATGTTTTTCAACTTTAACTCCCATGTCTTTTAATGCTTTTAAATATTCTCCACGCATATCTTGAGCACTGTCGATTGGTGGGACTGGAAAATAACCACCTTTAACTCTCGGTCTATGACCCATATTGCCGTTTTCATATTTTGTACCAGTATTGTATGGACCTTCTGAACTATCAATCTTAAAACTAGTTTCGTTCATGTCATTTTTGAATCTAACATCATCAAAAACAAAAAATTCAGGTTCTGGTCCAAAGTAAGATTTATCACCAATTCCTGTTTTTTTTAAATAAGCTTCAGCTTTTTTTGCAGTTCCCCTTGGATCTCTTTCGTAAGAATCTTTTTTAACCGCATCTAAAATATCGCAAAAGATATTTAGTGTAGTGTGAGAGTTGAAAGGATCAATAATCGGTCTTTCTAAATCAGGTTTTAAAATCATGTCAGACTCATTTATGGCTTTCCATCCGGCAATAGAAGAGCCATCAAAAAAAACACCTTCATCAAGCATTTCTTCATCTACAATTGTAGAGTCCATTGTTAAATGTTGTAATTTACCTTTTGGATCTGTGAATCTAAGATCGACAAATTCTATTTGTTTATCTTTTATTAATTTTAGAACATTTTTAGAGCTCATACTTTAAACCTCTGTTATTTTAAAATTGCATTAATATAAAAAAACTATAATGAACATTACTATTATATAATCACTTTACTTCAAGAAATAGTTATTAATATATACCAGATATGCATTTAACACATAACACAATCTATACTTGAAATGAGAGAAGCAAAATCTATAGACTTATTTCTTTTGGTATTACTAGGTTTAATTTGGGGTTCATCTTTTTTCAATATTAAAATTGCGACCTATTCTTATGAACCGTTTACTTTGGCTTTAATAAGAGTTTTTTTTGCAAGCATACCTTTATATCTTTTATGTAAATACAAAAAGATTAAAATTAAAGCTTTTTCAAAAACATGGAAACCATATGCATTAATTGGTCTTTGTAACATTGCAATACCATTCACTTTGATTGCAATAGGAACAAGTAAAATTAATAGCTATTTAGCTGCAATGTTAATGAGTACAACACCAATGAGCGGATCAATTCTCGCACATTTCTTTACAAGAGATGAAAAAATAACTTTTTTTAAATCTTTAGGTATTGTAGTGGGTTTTTCAGGAATACTTTTTTTATTTTTTGATCAATTAATTATAAATGCTGAAAATTATATTTATGTATTGATCACAATTTTAGGATCTACGTTTTACTCTATAGGAGGTATTTTAACGTTAAAGTTAAAAAATCAAGGAAATGAAAACGTAACAACTTCAACAACTCTTTGGTCTGTAATTTTCCTGCTTCCTATGTCTCTTATTTTAGAATCACCCTGGAACTCAAATCCAACTTTAGAATCTACAATATCACTCTTATATTTAGGAATAGTAGCAACTGGCATCGCTTGGTTAATAAGATTTAGAATCTTAACTGTTAATGGTTTAGTTTTCCAAACTCAAGTAGCTTATTTAATTCCAATATTTGGTGTTTTGTTTGGCTACTTTTTAATGGACGAAATTATAACATGGAGAGTTCTCGTTTCATTAGTTATAATAATATTAGGGATTTATATAGTTAAGAAAAACAATAAAGGTAAAAAAAAATAAAATGCAATCTAACTCAATAGAACTGGGGTTTTTATCAATTTTTTCATTAATAACTTTTTTTATTTTCTTAGTCATTAATAAATATTCCCACAAAATAAATAATGGTGCTTTGCTAGATAAAGATTTTAAAAAACCGCAAGCATTTCATTCTGAGGCTATTTCACGAAGTGGAGGTATAGCCAGCATAATCTCTTTAGTTGTATTTTTTTTTATCTATTATTTATTATTTTCAGAAATATTATATGAATATATTTTTATAAGCAGTAGTTTGTTTTTGATTGGGTGCCTAGATGACTTTAAAATTAATATAAGTCCAACAGGTAGATTGATCTTAATGATCATTTTTCTTTTAATATTTATAGCGTTTCTACCTATCCAAATTAAAAATATTGATTTAATTTTTTTAAATGCACTCTTACAAAATAAGATTGCATCTTTAGCATTTATTCTTTTATGTTTTTTGTTTATTGTAAATGGAGCTAATTTAATTGATGGGTTCAATGGTTTATTATCAATAAACTTAATAATAATTAACTCTGTATTACTGACTATAAATTTAGAAAATAATCATTTTAATTTTTCGATTTTTTTAATAGCTCAAATAATAATTCTAGTTTGTTTTTTACTTTTTAACTTTCCAAAAGCTAAAATTTTCTTAGGTGACAGTGGATCTTATTTATTTGGATCATTAGTCGCTTTAAATGCCATAATAACAAACAACCTCAACATAAAAACCTCTTCTTTTTTCTTTTGTATATTATTATTTTATTTTTTTTTCGAAGTATTTTTCTCTTTTGTAAGAAAAATCTATCAAAGAAAATCTCCATTTTATCCAGATAATCAACATCTACATATGCTTACTTATAAAAAAATTTTAAAAGTTTATGATACGGATAAAGGTAATTATATGAATTCAATTTTAATTAACGCGGTGTATTCAATTTTAGTTTTACCCGCTATATATTTTGCTGAAAATAGTTTGATTTGTAAGTATTGGTTTTTTTCTTTGATGATTTTTTACTTAATTATTTATATGAAATTAAAGGTAATAAAAAAAAATTAATATGTTATACAGACAATATATTTCAATATAACAAATGTTAACAAACAAATATTACGACCTCGTTAAAAAAGATATTTATCCCTTAGCAACTAGCTTAACAGGAAGGGGAGCTAGGACTTTTTTAAAGATTATTAAAAAAAATTTTCCAAAATTAAAGATACACAAAGTTGCATCTGGTACAAAAGTCTATGATTGGAAAGTGCCTAATGAATGGAACATCAAGGATGCCTACGTAATTGATAAATACAATAAAAAGATTATCAATTTCAAAAATCACAATCTTCATATAGTTGGCTATTCAACTCCAATAAATAAATTTTTGAATAAAAAAGAATTACTTAAAAAAATTTATACTATTAAAAAACAACCTAACGCCATTCCTTATGTAACAAGTTATTATTCTAAGAATTGGGGTTTTTGCGATACGCATAAACAAAAAATTTATTTAGAAAAAAAATATAAAAATTCTGATAAATTTAAAGTTGTAATTAAATCTAACTTAAACCCTAAAGGCCATTTAAACTATGGTGAATATATAATTCCAGGTAAGTCTAAGTCAGAAATTCTCATTTCAACTTATATTTGTCATCCATCAATGGCAAATAATGAATTATCAGGACCAATAGTTTCAATGAGTCTAATAAACTATTTTAAAAAATTTAAATCTTTAGAAAAAACTTTGAGATTTGTATTTTTGCCTGAAACAATAGGGTCAATTGTGTACTTAAACAAAAATTTAGATATTTTAAAAAAAAATGTTATTGGAGGATATAATCTTAGTTGTATTGGTGACGACAAGCAACACTCTTGCATGCTTACTAAGTATGGAAATTCTTTATCTGATGAGTCAATTTTACAAACATATAAAAAATTAAAAATTAAATTTAAAAAATATTCTTTCTTAAAAAGAGGATCAGATGAAAGACAATATAATTCTCCTGGAATAGAACTACCAATTTCTTCAATTTTTAGAACTAAATATGGTGAATACAAAGAATATCACACATCATTAGATGATTTTAATCTGGTTACAAAAAAAGGAATATCTGGAGGTGCGGTAGTAGCAATGAATGCTATCAAAATATTGGCAAAGAAAATAATTCCTAAAAGTGCAATATTATGTGAACCACAAATGGCAAAAAGAAATTTATATTCTCATTTATCAATTAAAAATAATAAATATTCTTTCAATTTTAGAAAATTATTAAATTTTTTACAATACTCAGATGGAAAAAATGATCTTGAGAGAATTTCTAAGTTGATAGGTCTTAAGTATAAAGAGACATTTAAAATTTACAAACTTTTAAGAAAAAACAACCTTATTACCAGCTAAGTCTAATTTTTTGAAAAATAACCATCTAACTAGGAAATTAAGCAAAATTAAAAACTAGAAAAAAAAGAAAAATACTATACAAACAGCAAGATTAAAGGCAAAAGGGCAAGTGGCGGAATTGGTATACGCGCTGGTCTTAGAAACCAGTGCCGCAAGGCTTAAGAGTTCGAGTCTCTTCTTGCCCACCAGAATAAAATATGAAAGTAGAAGTACAATTAAAAAAAGGTCTTAGAACAATCCTATCAGTAGTAGTTGATAAAAAAACTATTCAAAATAAAATAGATGAAAGGCTTAAAGAACTACAAAAAGAAGTAACACTGAAAGGCTTTAGGGCAGGTAAAGTTCCTCCTTCAGTAATTAAAAATCAATTTGGAAAATCTATTTATGGAGAAGTAATAGATAAAGTTTTAAGAGAAACTTCTATAAAAGCTATTGATGAAAAAAAATTAAAAGTCTCAGGACAACCAAAGATTGACTTAAAAACTTTTGGAGAAGGAAAAGATTTAAATTACGAACTTCAAGTGGACTTATTACCAAACATTATACTTAAATCTTTTGATGAATATAAAGCTACCGAATATAAAGTTAAGATTGAAGATAAGGTGGTAAATGATAAATTAAATGAATTGTCCTCACAACACAAAAAATTTGAAGACAAAAAAGAAGGTGAGAAAGCAAAAGTAGGTGATCAAGTTATATTTGACTATTCTGCTACCATTGATGGAAAAAAATTTGAAGGGAGTGAAGGTAAAGATGTTCAACTAGAACTGGGAAAAGATTTATTTTTAAAAGGTTTCGACGAACAATTAGTTGACGTAAAAAAAGATGATATAAAAAAATTAAATGCAGTTTTACCATCAAATCACCCCAAAAAAGAGTTAGCTAATAAAAAAACAAATTTTGAATGTAAGATTTTAAATGTAAAAAAATCTATAGAAAATAAAATTGATGATAGTTTTGCTAAGAATATGGGGGCCAAAGATTTAAATGATTTGAAAAAATTGATTGAAAATCAAATTTCTAGTCAGTATTTACAAGCCTTAAATTCAATAACTAAAAAAAGTATATTAGATCAAATAGAAAAAAATCATCAAGTTGATCTTCCTGAAAATTTGATAAATCAAGAAATATCGACCATAACAAAAAATTTAAAAGATGAAGAAAAAGCAAAACATAAAACTAGTAACGAAAAGATAGCTAAATCTAGAATTAAATTAGGTTTACTTCTCAACGAGTACGGAGAAAAAAATAATTTGAAAGTTACTGATGATGAGGTTAGGGCTGAAATACAAAAACAAATTAAAGGAATGCCTGGTCAAGAAAAAATGGTTTTAGATTATTACCAAAAAAACCCAAGTGCATCACAAAGCTTGAAAGGTTCAATCTATGAAGAAAAAATTATTACTTTGATTAAATCAAAAATTAAACTTGAAGTTAAAAATATTAATACAAAAGAAGCTGAAAAAATTATTTCTGAATTCAATAAACAAGATCTAGATCAAGCTAACGTCAAAAAAACTAAGTCTTCTGATAGAAATAAAGTAAAATCAAAAAAAATTAGTAAAAAGTAACCAATAGTTGTATAAATTCTCTTATGAGTCGCAATTATGATGAGCAAATGAACAGTCTTATCCCTATGGTTGTTGAGCAGACTAGTAAAGGGGAGCGAGCATACGATATTTATTCTAGACTTCTAAAAGAAAGAATTGTTTTTTTGGTCGGACCAGTAAACGATGCTGTTGCATCATTAGTTACTGCGCAGCTTTTATTTTTAGAGTCTGAAAGTCCAAATAAAGAGATAAATTTTTATATTAATAGCCCTGGTGGTCTAGTTACGGCAGGTCTAGGTATTTATGATACTATGCAATATATTAATTCACCTGTATCAACTTTGTGTATTGGCCAAGCATCTTCGATGGGATCTTTTTTATTAGCAGCAGGAGAGCAAGGAAAAAGATATTCACTACCTAATTCTAGGATTATGGTCCACCAACCATCTGCAGGATTTCAAGGGCAAGCCACAGACATCCAGATTCACGCTAAAGAAATTCTTTTACTTAAGGAGAGACTAAACAATATATATTCTAAACATACAGGCAAACCAATTGATGAAATTGCTAAAGCCCTAGAAAGAGATAATTTTATGACTGCTGAGGAAGCTAAAAAATTTGGATTGATAGACTCTGTTGTAGAAAAAAGAAAATAAAACACAATATCTAGATTTGTTTGCAACTTGAGCTTGATAAGATCATTCTACCCATCTAATATAAGGTTATTGATTCGATATGACTGAAAAAAATAATAAAAATATTCTGTATTGCTCATTCTGTGGAAAGAGTCAGCATGAAGTTAGAAAGCTTATAGCAGGTCCAACAGTATTTATATGCGACGAGTGTGTTGAACTATGTATGGATATTATTAAAGAAGAAAATAAAAGTTCTTTAGTTAAACATCAAGATGGCGTACCTACACCAAAAGAAATATGTAATGTTTTAGATGATTATGTAATAGGTCAAAAATTTGCAAAAGAAATCTTATCTGTTGCAGTTCATAATCACTATAAAAGATTAAACCATGAAACTAAAAATAATAAAGATATAGAGCTATCAAAATCTAATATACTTTTAGTTGGACCAACAGGATGTGGAAAAACATTGTTAGCCCAAACTCTTGCGAGAATATTAGATGTTCCATTTACTATGGCAGACGCAACTACATTAACAGAAGCAGGATATGTAGGAGAAGATGTAGAAAATATTATTTTAAAACTTTTACAGGCTGCAGACTATAACGTTGAAAAAGCACAAAGAGGAATAGTTTATATTGATGAAGTAGATAAAATAAGTAGAAAATCAGAAAATCCATCTATTACCAGGGATGTTTCAGGTGAAGGAGTACAGCAAGCCCTTTTAAAAATTATGGAAGGAACTATTGCAAGTGTTCCTCCTCAAGGTGGAAGAAAACATCCTCAACAAGAATTTCTGCAAGTTGATACAACTAACATTTTATTTATTTGTGGAGGAGCTTTTGCTGGACTTGATAAACTAATAGACAGCAGAGGTAAAGGTAGCTCTATTGGGTTTGGCGCTAAAGTTAAAAATTATAAAGAACAACCCTTATCAGATATTATGAAACAACTAGAACCAGAAGATTTAATTAAATATGGTTTAATACCAGAATTCATCGGCAGAATGCCAATCATCGCAACTCTTGATGATCTAGATGAAAAATCTTTAGTAAAAATTTTAAAAGAACCAAAAAACTCGTTAATTAAACAATATCAAAGATTGTTTGAATTTGAAGATGTCGAACTCGAATTTAAAGGTGAGTCGATATCTGAAATTGCAAAAAAAGCAATATCAAAAAAAACTGGAGCAAGAGGACTTAGATCAATTTTAGAAAATATTCTTCTAAAAACAATGTTTGAGTTACCAGATATGGAAGACGTTATAAAGGTCACAGTTGACAAATCCTCAGTTAAAGGCATATCTGAGCCAATTATTACATACGGAAAAAAACAATCAACATCAGTAGCTTAAGTCAATTTGTTTCTTGAAATTCCTGTACTAATTGCCATATAAATAATTATGAAAGTTTCTTATACAAAACCTTTATTACCATTAAGAGATATAGTTATATTTCCATCAATGGTGGTTCCTTTATTTGTAGGCAGAGAAAAATCTATTAAAGCCTTACAAGAAGTAATGAAAACAGATAAATCTATTGTTTTAGTGACACAAAAAAATTCTGAAATTGATGAGCCTAGTGACCAGGACCTTTATGGTTATGGGTGCTTAAGTAAAGTTCTTCAACTTTTAAAATTACCAGACGGTACTGTAAAAGTGCTAGTTGAAGGAGAAAAAAGAGTTAAAATTTTAAAATATAATAATAAAGAGGATAATAATTTTTTAACTAGTGAGGTAGAGATAGCCGATGATCAAAACACCTCAAAAGACTTGGATACCTTTGCGCTAAGCTTAGTAAAAAAATATGAGAGGTTATTAGTTTTAAGTAAAAAAGATTTTAATGAAACAACTAATAATTTAAAAACTTTAAAAAACGCCTCTCAAATTGCTAACAATATATCTGCAAATTTAAATATTCAAATATTTGAAAAACAAGAGTTATTAGAAATTTTAGATTTGAAAAAAAAATTAGAAAAAATTTATGCATTTATTGAAAAAGAAACAAGTGTTCTTTCAGTTGAAAAAAAAATAAGAGGTAGGGTTAAAAATCAAATGGAAAAAACACAAAGAGAATATTACTTAAATGAACAGCTAAAAGCTATTCAAAAAGAATTAGGTGAAATTGATGAAGGTAAAGATGAATTAACAAATCTTTCGAAAGCTATAGCTGATGCAAAAATGCCAAAATTAGCCAAAGAAAAGTGTTTATCAGAATTAAAAAAATTAAAGTCAATGAGTCCAATGTCGGCAGAAGCAACAGTTGTTAGAAATTATTTAGACTGGATGACAGAATTACCTTGGTCTAATAAATCTAAAATAAATACAGATTTAAAAAATGCACAAAAAATTCTTGATGAGGATCACTACGGCTTAGAGAAAGTCAAAGAAAGAATAATTGAATTTCTTGCAGTTCAAAAAAGGATCCAAAAAATGAAAGGGCCTATTTTATGTTTAGTAGGACCACCTGGTGTAGGAAAAACATCTTTAGGAAAATCGATTGCAAAAGCAACTAACAGAAAGTTTATTAGGATTTCACTTGGTGGCGTTAGAGATGAAGCGGAAATAAGAGGACATAGAAGAACTTACATAGGGTCTTTACCAGGAAAAATTATACAAATGATGAAAAAAGCAGGTACTAAAAATCCTCTTTTTTTATTAGACGAGATTGATAAAGTTGGTAATGATTATAGAGGTGACCCTTCATCTGCATTATTAGAAGCGCTTGATCCAGAGCAAAATAAAGAATTTAATGATCACTATTTAGAAGTTGATTATGACCTTTCTGATGTAATGTTTGTAACAACTGCAAATACATTAAACATTCTTCCACCTCTACTCGACAGAATGGAAGTAATTAGACTTTCAGGATACACAGAAGATGAAAAAGTAAACATTTCTCAAAAGTTTTTAATTCCTAAACAAAGTCAAAATAATGGACTAAAAAAAGATGAATGGGGTATAGACGTAGATGTTAATAGAAAAATTGTAAGAGATTACACTAGAGAGTCTGGAGTAAGAAACCTTGAAAGAGAAATATCAAAAATTGCAAGAAAACTTGTTAAAAAAATTGATAACAATGAAAAAACAAATAATCCTATTAAAGAAAAAGATGTAAAAGATCTTTTAGGAATACAAAAATATAATTATGGTGAAATCGAAGAAGAAAATGGAATTGGTGTTGTAACAGGACTTGCTTGGACAGAAGTCGGAGGAGAAATTTTAAAAATAGAAACAGCAGTTATGCCCGGTAAAGGCAAAATGCAAATTACAGGAAAATTAGGTGATGTAATGCAGGAGTCAGTTAAAGCTGCTAAATCATACATAAGATCGAAAAGTTTAGAGTACGGCATCATACCACCAATTTTTGATAAAAAAGATTTTCACATACATGTTCCAGAAGGTGCAACTCCTAAAGATGGTCCTTCAGCAGGTGTAGGGATGGTTACTTCAATAATTTCAGCTATAACAGAGATACCAGTTGATAAAACAGTGGCAATGACGGGTGAAATTACTTTAAGAGGAATCGTATTACCAATAGGAGGATTAAAAGAAAAATTATTAGCTGCACATAGAGCCGGGATAAAAAAAGTTTTAATACCTATGGAAAATAAAAAAGATTTAATAGAAGTACCCAAAACTATTTTAGATGCAATGGAAATTATTCCTGTAAAAAATGTTGATGAAGTTTTAAAAGTAGCTTTAACAAAACCTTTAAAAAGAGTTGAATGGGTTGAGGTAGATCAGATCGCAGCAAAAAATAAAACTAAAGAAGAATTAAGTACACACTAAGAATTTTAATCAAGCCAATTCCTAAACTTACCTAAATTTGAAGAAATATAAGTTGGTAAAAAATCATTATTAATTTTTTCTAATATTGATTTTCCAGACCATTTATAACCTTTTTGGTCAATAGCGTGATCGTAAACCACTCTTTTTTCTGCTATAAATTTTTTAATATCATTAACTTTTAAACCACTCTTTTCAAATTCATAATGATGTGCGAAGTTTAAAAGTTTTTTTTCTAAATCTTCAGGATTTTTTAGATATGTGAAGTGCCAACCACCATTTTTAATAATAAACAAATCAGTGTATTTTTTTTTGGAAAAAAAAAGATCAACTCTCCATTTAGGATAATTTTTAGCTTTTATATTTCTTAACCATTGAGGAGAAATTAGATGTTTTTTTTTACAAGCTTTAGTTCCATGCCAAAAAAAATTTTTATAAAGTAAATTTAATTTATAATAAAACATTTTTTGTTGAAAAATTATGATTTTATTTTTAACTTTTGTTAAATCTATATTTTCTAAATTTGGTATTTCATCTAAATCACTAATCATCACTATATCATTGTCATCTGCATCTCTAAGACCTCTAACCAAATTTTCTCTTTGAAAATAATCTCTAGCCATACCATTTAAAATTGACTTTTCACCTTTTTCACTCTCAGTATCTTTGTCAACAAATTTTAAAATTTTGGGTGGTACCTTGTCTACAACTAAATAGATGATTTTATCTTTAAATTTAGCGAATCGATTTATGTCAAAGTTCAATTTTTTTTTTGTTCCATTATGGGAATAAGTTGCTTCAGTTATTATGAACTTTTTAACGTATTGATTTAAAACGTTAAGCCTAAGATCTAGCAAAAAGTCTTCATCATAGTACTGGAAGCAGTCGTAGATATTCATCATAATTGAGTTATAATAAAAACTAATATAAGTAAATGTAAATTGATAATTATATGACTAAAAAAATCATCATTACAGGAGGACTTGGATATATTGGAACTGAACTCTGTAAAATTTATTCAGGTGTAAGTTGGCATCATAAAATAATTGTGATTGATAATAGATTTATTTCAGAAAGAGTTAATCAAGTAAGAAATTGGAATATGGAATTTATTCATGGCGATATTTTGGATAAAGAGTTAGTTAACAAATATTTCAAAGACGCGGATATAGTTCATCATTTAGCGGGTATAACTGACGTACCAAGAACTAAAAGTGAGTCCAGTTCTGAAAAAGATAAAAAAATAATATCAGTAGGAGAAAATGGAACAAATAATATTTTAAAATCTATAAATGATAAATGTAAAATAATTTTTCCTTCTACCCACGTGGTTTATGAGGGTATAGATAAAGTAAAAAATGACATAAAAGAAAATGAAGAGACTAAACCAGTCTTATCCTATTCATCATCTAAAGCTATTAACGAAGAACAGTTAAAAAAATCTGGAAAAAATTATGTCATTCTAAGACTAGGTTCTGTTTATGGTTATTCAACAGATACAGCCCGCATTGATATTATGCCTAATTTGTTCTCAAAAATTTCTTCACAGAATGGTACTCTTAAGCTCTTTGCTGGTGGAAAACAAATTAAAAGCCTCGTACCTTTAATGGACGTTGCGAGATGTTTTAAATTTATGGAAGAAAAAGACGATATTAAATCAGAAACATTTAATTTAACAAAAGATACTTTAACTGTAAAAGCAGTTGCTGAAATTTGTAAAAAATACAATCCAAAAGTAACATTGAGAGAAACAAATGATGAAATTCCTAATCTAGGATTTTCATTATCTAATAAAAAATTATTAAATACTGGTTTTAAATTTTTGTATGGATTGAACGAAAGTATCAAAGAAATGATTACTAAGTGGTCGAGACAAAATCTAATAAAAGACTTAGAACATGTAAGAGATGGAGATAATTTATTTATTGATAGCAGAGGGAAGATAAGCAATCATGAGCTAACAGAACCTATTAATTTAATCGGTTTAATTGACTCAAAAAAAGGAACTATAAGAGCCAATCATTATCATCCACAACAAGAACAAAAATGTTTGTTTACTAAAGGACAAATTATAGAAATTTTCCAGGATATAATTAATCCTAATTCACCAAAAATTACTCAAGTGGTTAATGAAGGTCAACTATCAATTATAAAACCGTATGTTGCTCATACAATGGTTTTTACTAAGGATACAACTTTTTTAAATTTAGTAAGAGGTGAAAGAGATCATGAGAATTATGGTACGACGCATACAATTAGACATGTATTTGTTGATGAAAAAGAAAAAGAATTATTACTTAAATATTATAAATTTGATTGTAGATCATGTGGTAATAAAAACTTAAAGAGAGTTGTCTCATTAGGCTATCAACCGTTAGCAAATAACTTGTTAAAAAAAGCCAGTGAACAATGTGAATTGTATCCGCTGGAAGTAAATTATTGTGATGACTGTTATAACTGCCAACTTTCAGTTGCTGTTGATCCTAAAAAGATGTTTTCCAATTATCTTTATACATCATCTACCTCAAAGCTTTTTAGAAATCATTTTATTGATGCAGCAAAAAAATATGTAAAAGAATTAAAGTTAAATAAAAAAAAATCACTTATAATTGATGTAGGTAGCAATGATGGTGTTGCTTTAAAACCATTTATAGAAATGGGGTATAAAAATATCCAGGGTGTGGAACCTGCAAAAAATTTAGCTAAATTAGCTAATAAGAATAAAATTAAAACATTTAATGGTTTTCTTGAAGAGAAAAACTTAAAAAAACTTAAAAAAAATGCAAATTTAATTTTAGCATCCAATGTATTTGCTCATTCGGATAAACTAAAAGAAATGACAGAATGCATGATCAAGCTGTTAAGTAAAAACGGAACTATAATTATTGAAGTTCAATATTTATTAAATACTTTAAAAGATTTAACTTTTGATAATATTTATCATGAGCACTATAACTACTGGTCTCTAACTTCATTAGTTAATTTTTTTAACCAATTCAATGTAAAAATTTTTAGAGCAGAAACTATTGATACACATGGTGGCTCATTAAGAGTCTACATTAAGAAAAATAAAAAAGTGAAAGTTGAAAATAGTGTAAAAAAATTGCTTAAAAATGAAGATAATTTTGGAATTAAAAAATTTAAAACTTATCAAGATTTTGGAAAAAAAGTTTATAAAATTAGAGAAAATGTTATTAAAAATTTAAAAGAGTTAAAATCAAAAAATAATTTAATTATTGGTTATGGCGCTCCCGCAAAAGCAACTACTGCACTAAATTTTTTTGGTGTCACAAATGAAATTGAATATATTGTTGAGGATAATAAGCTAAAACATAATAAATTTATTCCTGGAGTAAAAATAGCTATTAAGAAAAAAAATGAAATTAAAAATAAAAAAAATATAATGTTAGTTTTAGCTTGGAATTTTTTTAAAGACATTGAAAAAAACAATTTAGATCTTTCTAATAATTTTATAAACATTAAAGATCTAGAATAAATTCTAGTAATTTGAAAAAAAACTTTGAATTATATCTTTAATATTTCGCAAAGACTCAAATAAATAGTCTATATATATTTCTGAAACAGGAACTAATCTTATAACAATTTCTTCAGCAAAGTATAACAATCTCAAAGCAGTTAATATGATTATAGTGAAAATAATTAGTAAATTATAAAATCCAAAATTAATTTTTACCTTATTTTCTTTTGTTTTTTTTGAAACAATTGGACTTTCATTGATTTTAATTCCATGTTTTTTTGACAAATATTCTGGCGAGTATAAATTTGGGCCAGTTCTTTTTTTTGTTTTCTTCTTCTTTTTCCCTGGTTTTTTTTTAATTTTTGCTATAGCAGATTCTAATTTATTGATTTTTTCTTTAATTTCTGTTGGCTTATTATTAGGAAACTGTTTCCATTTATTTCCACAAGAGCTACACTGAACTAATCGCCCTGATGCACTAATGGCGTTATCAGGCACTACAAATTTCTTTTCACACGAATTACAGCTTAAAATCATAACTTTTTAATATTATTGCTATTTATTAAAACTTAAATACTTTTTTACTTTATAATTTATTTATTGTATATGTCGACTTTGTTTAATTTGGGCGGTTAGCTCAGTTGGTAGAGCATCTCGTTTACACCGAGAGGGTCATAGGTTCGAGTCCTTTACCGCCCACCATTAAATTTAGTAAATTTGTGGGGGTGTAGCTCAGTTGGTTAGAGCGCCTGCCTGTCACGCAGGAGGTCGCCGGTTCGAGCCCGGTCACTCCCGCCACATATTGAGAATCATTTTCATCTAGAAGCAATAGAAGTGCTACCATCTTACTCTGTACACTTTTGTTTTAGATGCTATAAATTATTTATTAAATTAATATAAGAACCCTCAAACAAAATGTATTGAGGTAGGTATTGATTAATCATGATTTATAATTTTTTATTAGAATATCTTTCAATAATAATTTTTTTATTTATTGCTTTATTTTTAAGTATTGGTTTTGTTTTACTCAATTTTCTTGCAGCACCAAGTAATCCAGATCCAGAAAAGCTTTCTGCCTATGAATGCGGTTTTGAACCTTTTGACGATTCAAGAATAGAATTTGATGTAAGGTTTTATTTAGTTGCAATCTTATTTATCATTTTTGATTTAGAAATAGCCTTTCTTTTTCCATGGGCAATTTCTCTTGGTCAAATTGGTGCTTTGGGATTTTGGTCAATGATAATTTTTCTTGGAGTATTAACAATTGGTTTTATTTATGAATGGAAAAAAGGAGCATTAGAATGGGAATAAAAAGTAATCAATTAGATAATAATCAAAAGAAAATTCCAGAAGAATTTAAAGACTTAGCAAAAGATTTTGCGGAAAAGGGTTTTATTACTACATCAACAGACAATTTAATAAATTGGGCTAGAACTGGCTCACTTCATTGGATGACTTTTGGGTTAGCGTGTTGCGCAGTTGAAATGATGCAAGCATCAATGCCAAGATATGATCTTGAAAGATTTGGAGCTGCACCCAGAGCATCACCTCGACAATCAGATGTTATGATAGTTGCAGGAACACTTACAAATAAAATGGCTCCAGCTTTAAGAAAAGTGTATGATCAAATGCCAGAACCTAGATACGTTATTTCTATGGGTAGCTGTGCAAATGGTGGAGGCTATTATCATTATTCTTATTCTGTAGTTAGAGGTTGTGATAAAATAGTCCCAGTAGATATTTACGTACCTGGTTGCCCACCATCTGCTGAAGCTTTATTATATGGAATACTCCAACTTCAGAAAAAGATAAGAAGAGAAGGGTCAATCCAGAGATAAATTTGTATGTCATTAGATAAATTACAAAAACTTGAAAAATTGGTTAACTCAGAATTAGGAAGTAAAGTTCAAAAATCAATAATTGAAAATCAAGAAATTTTAATTGAAGTAAATGAAGCTGATTTAATCGAAAGTATTCAATTATTAAAGTCGAATGATTCTTGTAAATTTAGACAATTGATCGACATAGCAGGGGTTGACTATCCTGAAGAGGAAAAAAGATTTCAACTAGTATATTTATTTTTGTCACACGAAAATAATTTAAGAATTAAATTAATGATAAGATTTGACATAAATCAGATTATCCCTTCAATTACAAAAATTTATCCTTCAGCAAATTGGATGGAAAGAGAAGTGTTTGATATGTATGGAATTAAATTTAAAAACCATCCAGATTTAAGAAGAATATTAACTGATTATAATTTCAAAGGGCATCCGCTTAGAAAAGATTTTCCTCTCACTGGTTTTAATGAAGTGAGATACAGCGAAAAAGAAAAAAAGGTTATTTATGAACCAGTTAAACTAGAGCAAAATTATAGAAATTTCGATTTCGAGAGTCCTTGGGAAGGAACTAATTATATTAAAGATATTAAAAATTTAAAAAAAGATGACAAAAAAAACTAAGACAATGAACTTAAATTTTGGCCCACAGCATCCAGCTGCGCATGGAGTATTAAGGCTAATATTGGAGTTAGATGGTGAAGTGGTAGAAAAAGCAGATCCTCACATTGGACTTTTGCATAGAGGTACAGAAAAGTTGATTGAACAAAAAACTTATACTCAAGCATTACCTTACTTTGATAGATTGGATTATGTCGCTCCTATGAATCAAGAGCACGCGTTCGCACTAGCTGCTGAAAAACTTTTAAATATTGAAGTACCAATTAGAGCAAAATATATAAGAGTTATTTTTTGTGAAATTGGTAGAATTTTAAGTCATATTTTAAATGTAACAACTCAAGCCTTAGATGTAGGCGCTTTAACACCGTCTTTGTGGGGATTTGAAGAAAGAGAGACATTGATGACTTTTTATGAAAGAGCTTCTGGATCAAGGTTACATGCTAACTATTTTAGAACAGGCGGTGTGCATCAAGACATTCCTTTAAAACTAATCGAAGATATAAATAAATTTTGCAAATCTTTTCCTAAAATAATTGACGACCTTGAAGGGTTATTAACAGACAATCGTATTTTTAAACAAAGAAATGTTGAAATAGGAATTGTTTCTAAACAAGAAGCCCTTGATCATAGTTTTTCAGGGGTAATGCTGAGAGGTTCAGGTGTTTCATGGGACTTAAGAAAATCTCAACCTTATGAATGTTACCCAGATCTTGATTTTAAGATTCCAGTTGGAAAAAATGGCGATTGCTATGACCGTTACCTTTGCAGAATTGAAGAAATGCGAGAAAGTGTAAAAATTATTTTACAATGTATAGAAAAAATTCCTAAAGGTCCTATCAAATCAGTAGATGGAAAAATATCCCCACCAGATAGAGAAGAAATAAAACAATCAATGGAGGCGTTAATACATCATTTTAAATTGTTTACTGAAGGATACAGAGTACCAGCTGGCAATGTTTATACAGCTGTTGAGGCTCCTAAAGGCGAGTTTGGAGTTTATTTAATATCAGATGGGAGCAATAAACCTTATAGATGTAAGATTAGGGCACCAGGATTTTCACATTTACAAGCTATGGACTATTTAATACGTGGTCATATGTTAGCAGATGTACCAGCAATTCTTGGTTCCCTAGACATAGTTTTTGGAGAGGTAGATAGATGAGTTTAAAAAAAGTTCATGACGATCAACCTAAAGAATTCTTATTTTCAGTAGAAAATTTAAAAGTAGCTCAAGATATTTTAACAAAATATCCTGAAACTAATAAAAAAAGTGCTGTAATGCCACTATTATATTTAGCTCAAAAACAAAATAAAAACTGGATACCTTTAGCAGCAATAAAATACATAGCAAAATATTTATCAATGCCTTACATTTCAGTTTATGAAGTTGCAACTTTTTATACTATGTATAATCTTGCACCAGTCGGAAAGCATTTCATACAAGTTTGCACTACTACCCCGTGTTTAATTCGTGGAGCCGATAAAATAGTAAAAATTTGTAAGGAAAAGATTTCTCCTAATGAAAGTGAAGTTTCAAGAGACGGCAATTGTTCATGGATGGAAGTTGAATGTCTAGGTGCATGTGTTAGTGCCCCCATGATTCAAGTAAATGATGATTATTATGAAGATTTAGATGAAAAAAGTACTAGAGAGATTTTCGACTCTTTAATTAAGAACAAACCTTTAAAACCTGGGTCTTATAGAGGTCGCAAGAGCACAGCCCCAGAAAAATCAAAAATCTCAAATGGAGAAAAACATGCTTAAACAGGAAGATAAAATATTTAAAAACCTTTACAACGAATTAGGATGGGAAATTGATAATTCGATAAAAAGAGATGACTGGAAAAATACAAAAGATTTAATTTCAAAAGGACGTGACTGGATAATAAATGAAGTAAAAATATCTGAACTTAGAGGAAGAGGTGGGGCAGGATTTTCAACAGGATTAAAATGGTCATTTGCACCAAAAGAAGTAGGATCAAGGCCTCATTATTTAGTTGTTAACGCAGATGAGTCCGAACCTGGGACTTGTAAAGATAGAGATATATTAAGATTTGAACCACAAAAATTAATAGAAGGTTGTTTAATAGCTGGATATGCGGTTAACGCTCATGTTTGTTATATTTACATTAGAGGTGAATATTTTAATGAGGGTAAAAGACTACAAGAAGCAATTGACCAGGCCTATAAAAAAAAATATCTAGGAAAAAATGCGTGTGGTTCAAGTTGGGATTTTGATATTCATATTCATTACGGAGCTGGAGCTTATATTTGTGGTGAAGAAACAGCTTTGCTTGAAAGTTTAGAAGGAAACAAAGGTCAACCAAGATTAAAACCCCCGTTTCCAGCGTTAGTTGGATTGTATGGTTGTCCAACTATCGTTAACAACGTCGAAACTATTGCAGTGGTGCCAACAATACTTCGTAAAGGGGGTAAATGGTTTTCTTCAATTGGTAAACCCAAAAACACTGGCACAAAAATATTTTGTATTTCTGGAAATGTAAATACACCTTGTAATGTTGAAGAGGAAATGGGTGTACCGTTAAAAGATTTAATAGAAAAACATGCTGGTGGCGTGATAGGAGGTTGGGATAATCTTCAAGCAGTCATACCTGGTGGATCATCAATGCCTTTATTACCAAAAAATATATGTGATACGATTACTATGGATTTTGATACATTAATTCAAAACAAGAGTGGACTTGGCACAGCTGGTATTGTTGTAATAAATAAAGATCAAGATATTGTTGCTTGCATGGCAAGAATTGCTAGATTTTATAAACATGAAAGCTGCGGTCAGTGTACTCCTTGTAGAGAAGGTTCTGGGTGGATGTGGAGAATTTTAGACAGAACAGCTAAAGGAAAAGCTACTCATAACGACATTAATCTTTTAGAGGATGTAACTAAACAAATTGAAGGACATACAATTTGTGCGTTCGGTGAAGGATCTTCTTGGCCTGTTCAAGGACTATTAAGACATTTCAGAAAAGAAATAGAAGAACGTTGTAGAGAAGAGCCTTTGATTAAGAAAAAAGTTAAAAACCCTTATTTAGTAGATCAACATTTATTAGAAGGTGAAAATGCCTAAAATATTAATTAACGGTAAAGAAATTGAATTTGAAAAAGGCATGACAGTCCTTCAGGCTTGTGAACTAGCAGATGTTGAAATACCTAGATTTTGTTACCACGAAAAATTATCTATAGCCGGCAATTGTCGAATGTGTTTAGTTGAAATGGAAAAATCTCCAAAACCAATTGCTTCTTGTGCAATGCCTGCAGCCGAAGGAATGAACATTAAAACAAACACTTCTTTAGTGGAAAAAGCTAGAAAAGGTGTAATGGAATTTTTATTAGCCAATCATCCCTTAGACTGCCCAGTTTGCGATCAAGGAGGTGAATGTGATTTACAAGATCAATCTTTGTATTACGGTGTAGATAAATCTAGATTTGTAGAGAATAAAAGAGAAGTTAGTGAAAAGCACATGGGTCCACTGATAAAGACTCAAATGACTAGATGCATACATTGCACTAGGTGTGTAAGATTTGCGACAGAGGTTGCTGGTGTGCCCGAAATTGGAGCTATAGGTAGAGGAGAAAATATGCAAATAACAACATATTTAGAAAAATCTATGGAGTCAGAGTTATCAGCTAATGTTATAGATTTATGTCCTGTTGGAGCATTAACATCAAAACCATATGCGTTTGAGGCAAGACCTTGGGAGTTAAAAAAAACCGAAAGTATCGATGTCATGGATGCTGTAGGTTCTAATATTAGAGTTGATACATATAATTGGGAGGTAAAAAGAATTTTACCTAGATTGAATAATGATATTAATGAAGAATGGATTTCAGATAAAACAAGATATTCATGTGACGGTTTACTAAAGCAAAGACTAGATGTTCCTTATATTAAAAAAAATAATAAATTACAAAAATCAAGCTGGGATGAAGCCATAGGAATTATTGTAAAAAAAATCAAAGAAACTCAATCTGATGAAATAGCTGGACATATTGGAGATATGATTAGTCTTGAGAGCTCTGTTGCGTTTAAAAAATTATTTAATAATTTACAAAGTGATAATTTAGAGTTTAGAGAAAAAAAATACTATATTAATCCTAATGATAAAATAAACTATATTTTTAATTCTTCTATTAAAGGAATAGAAGAATCTGATTTAATACTTTTAGTAGGCACAAATCCTAGACATGAAGCTACAATTTTAAACGCTAGAATAAGAAAAGCGTTTGTACAAAAAAAAACACCAATTTACTCTATAGGTGATCCTGGTGATTTAACTTATGATTATAAAGTTATTGGAAATAAAACTGATGATATTAAACAGATAATTAATAAAGAAAGTGAAATATCTAAAAAGATATTGTCTTCAAAAAAACCAATTATAATAATAGGTGAGTCAGCACTAGAACTACAAAGTGGTAAATATATATTTGAAGAATTAAAGAATTATTTATTAAATAATAACTTTATCAATGAAGAGTGGAATGCATTGAATATATTATTACAAAATGCATCATCAGTAGGTCTTTTGGATTTAAAAATGTTATCTCATAAGAGTGACAATAATTTTGTTTTTTTTGATAAGTTAAATCAAAATAAATTTAAATTCTTATATTTACTGGGCTCCGATAACTTGGAATTTAAAAAAAATAATGAATTTGTTGTGTACCAAGGAAGTCATGGAGATAAAGGTGCAGAAATAGCAGATGTAATACTTCCAAGCGCTGCTTACACAGAACAAAACGGTCTTTATTCTAATTTAGAAGGCAGAGTTCAAGAATGTAAAAAAGCTTCCTACCCTATAGGTGAATCACTAGAAGATTGGAGAATATTTAATCTTATTTTAAAAAAATTAGAAAAAACTGACAACTTGAATAATTTTGAAAAATTAAAGAAAGCAGCAATTCATTCTATAATAAATTTTTCTGAAATGAATAATTTGCCAAAAAGGATAGTGAATAAAAGTGAAAAAATTAATTCAGATTTTAAAAATGAGGAAATCCTAATAAAGAAATTAGATTATTATTTTACCAATTCAATTTCTCGTGCTTCAAAAACTATGAGTGAATGTAGACAAATAAATGAACAAATACCAAAAACTGGAACAAATAATTAATGTTTGAATATATTCAAATTTTAGGAAGTGAAGTTTACAAAATTTTATTTGTATTAATTCCAATCTTAGTATCAGTAGCCATGATAGTTTGGCTAGATAGAAGAGTTTGGGGGTTGGTACAGAAAAGAAAAGGACCAAATGTGGTTGGTCCATTTGGACTATTACAAACCTTGGCTGATGCCTTAAAATATATTTTCAAAGAAATAATTATTCCTGCTAGTGCTAATAAAACTGTGTTTATTTTAGCGCCTATTATTACAATGACTTTAGCTTTAATTGCTTGGGCCGTAATACCTATGAGTGAAACGCTCGTATTATCAGATATAAATGTAGGAATATTATACTTATTTGCTGTCTCCTCATTAGGTGTTTATGGAATTATTATGGGTGGTTGGGCCTCAAATTCAAAATATCCTTTTTTAGGTGCAATTCGGTCAGCTGCTCAAATGGTGTCGTACGAAGTTTCTATTGGAATTATAATAATAAATGTTTTGCTTTGTGTTGGATCATTAAATTTAAAAGATATTGTATTAGCACAACAAGAACTGTGGTTTATTGTTCCTCTTTTTCCAATGTTTGTAATTTTCTTTATATCTGCACTTGCAGAAACTAATAGACCTCCATTTGATTTACCTGAAGCTGAAGCGGAACTTGTCTCGGGGTATCAAACTGAATATTCTGGCATGATGTATGCAATGTTTTGGTTAGGTGAATACGCAAACATTTTATTAATGTGTGCTATGGGCTCAATTTTATTTTTAGGTGGCTGGCTTCCAATTATCGACATATATCCAATAAATTTAATATCACCTCCAGTATGGATGATTTTAAAAATCTTATTTTTATTTTTCCTTTTTGCATTAGTTAAAGCAATTGTTCCTAGATACAGATACGACCAATTAATGAGATTAGGTTGGAAAATATTTTTACCTTTTTCTCTTTTTTATGTTGTTTTAACAGCGAGTTTTTTATTTTATTTTGATAAATTACCCAAAGGAAATTTTTAATGAAATTTTCTAGAATTTTTAAAACGATTTTTTTAGTCGAATTTATTTTTGGATTATCAATGGCAATTAAAGAAATGTTTAGAAAATCAAAAACTATTAATTATCCTTTTGAAAAAGGGGCTATAAGCCCTCGAATGAGAGGTGAGCACGCTTTAAGAAGATACCCTAGTGGAGAAGAAAGGTGTATTGCTTGTAAATTATGTGAAGCAGTCTGCCCAGCTCAAGCAATTACTATTGAATCAACAGAGAGACCAGATGGAAGTAGAAAAACAACAAGATACGATATTGATATGTTAAAATGTATTTATTGCGGTTTATGCCAAGAGTCTTGTCCTGTAGATGCAATTGTTCAAGGGCCAAATTTTGAATTTGCAACTGAAACTAGGGAAGAACTTTATTATAATAAACAAAAGCTTCTAGATAATGGCGACAGGTGGGAAACTGTTTTAGCTAAAAATATTAAATTAGATAAACCCTATAGATAAATGTTAGCCCATTCCATTTTTTTTTACTTTTTTTCAGTAATTGCTATTTTTTCTTCTTTAATGGTTATTACCTCTAGGAGTACCATTAATTCTGTTTTTTTTCTTATTTTAGATTTTATATCTGTAGGTTGCTTATTCATTATGGTTGGTGCCGAATTTTTAGGGATGATTATATTAATAGTTTATGTAGGTGCTGTAGCAGTACTTTTTTTATTTGTGGTAATGATGTTAAATGTATCTGAACAAAAACAATCTTGGTTTATTGGAAAACGATCTACACATATTCCATCTGGACTTATTGTAAGTATTTTAATTTTGCTTGAATTATTAGTGGTAGTTGGAGGATGGAAATATAAAGACGATTTTATGTCTAGCAGCACATTGTCTTTATCAAATATATCTAACACACATCAATTGGGGTTAGTTATGTATACAGATTACATACTATACTTTCAGTTAGCAGGAGTAATCCTTTTACTATCAATGATTGGCGCTATCCTTTTAACTTTTAGGAAAAGGTCTGGCGTTAAAAAACAAAGCTATATAACTCAAATCTCAAGAGAACCGTCTACTTCTATTGAGATTAAAGAGGTTGAATTTAATAAAGGAGTTAAAATTGATGACTGAAATAGGCCTTGGTCACTACTTGTCTTTGGGTGCAATTATTTTTTTCTTAGGAATAATAGGAATATTTTTGAACAGAAAAAACGTAATTGTAATTTTAATGTCCATTGAATTAATTCTATTGGCTGTAAATATAAATTTAATTTCTTTTTCAATTTTTTCAGGTGACTTAGTTGGTCAAATATTTACTATGCTCATTCTAACTGTTGCAGCAGCAGAAGCTGCAATTGGACTTGCTATAATTGTAATTTACTACAGGAACAAAGGATCTATTCGAGTTGAAGATATTCACGGTATGAAAGGTTAAATGGAATACGCAATTTTATTTTTACCTTTATTGGGTTCATTTATTGGGTATTTCGGAAGAACATTAACAAAATTTTTTTCTGAGATAGTTACAAGTCTCTTTGTAAGTATATCTGCTATTTTATCTGTAATTGTATTTTGGAGTGGAATTGAAAGAGATAATTACAATAATCATTTAATTTTTGAATGGATAAGTTCAGGAAACTTTGTAGCAAATTGGTCAGTCAATATAGACCCTTTAAGCTCTGTAATGTTAGTTGTAGTAACTTTTGTTTCTGCGCTTGTACATATTTATTCAATTGGATACATGAGTCATGATCCACATAAACCTAGGTTTATGTCATATCTTTCACTCTTTACTTTTTCGATGCTAGCATTAGTAGTTTCTGACAATTTTTTACAATTATTTTTTGGTTGGGAAGGAGTTGGTTTGTGCTCTTATTTACTAATTGGTTTTTGGTATAAAAAAGAAACTGCAAATAATGCTGCCATTAAAGCTTTTGTTGTGAACAGAGTAGGCGATTTTGGCCTAGCTATTGGAATCTTTTTAATTTTTTTTTATTTTGGTAGTATAAATTTTAATGAAGTTTTTCAAGCAGCACCTCAACTAATAGAAAAAAAAATTTCTATTCTTGGATATGAGGCGAGTTTAATTACATTTATTTGTTTATTTTTATTTATTGGAGCAATGGGAAAGTCAGCCCAATTTTTGCTGCATACCTGGTTACCCGATGCCATGGAAGGACCGACTCCAGTTTCAGCTTTAATTCACGCAGCCACCATGGTAACAGCTGGCGTTTTCCTTGTGGTAAGATGTTCGCCATTATTCGAATATTCTCAAACCGCTTTAAATGTAGTAACAGTTGTTGGTTTGATTACAGCTCTATTTGCTGCATCAGTTGCTTTGGTTCAAAATGATATAAAAAAAATTGTAGCATATTCAACTTGTAGTCAATTAGGATATATGTTTTTTGCTGCTGGAGTTGGCGCCTATCATGTTGCAATTTTTCATCTATTTACTCATGCATTTTTTAAAGCTTTATTATTTTTAGGTTCCGGATCTGTAATTCATGCTTTTAAAGATGAACAAGACATTAGAAATATGGGGGGGGTAAGAAAAAAACTTCCATATACTTATATTTTTATGTTGATAGGAACCTTAGCATTAACTGGATTCCCTTTTTTATCAGGTTTTTATTCTAAAGATGCAATAATAGAATTTGCTTATTTTAAAAACTCTACATTGGGAAATTATGCAGCATTTATAGGAATCTTTACTGCATTTTTAACATCTATTTACTCTTGGAGATTATTTTTTAAAACTTTCCATGGTCCTTATAATAATAAAAAAATTCCTATCAGTGACACACATGAGTCACCAGCAGCAATGTTGATTCCATTATTTTTTTTAGGTATTGGAGCTTTATTTACTGGATTTGTTTTTAAAGAAATCTTTATCGGTCACCATAGCAATGACTTTTGGCAAACTTCTATTTTCTTCTTAAACGAAATTAAACATGATCATATACCTTTGTGGTTATTATTAATAACACCAGTTTTAGTTATAACCGCTATCCCAATATCATTTTACTATTTTATTATCAATACTAAGACTTTAGAAGAATTTAAGAATACCAATCAGCCTTTATATAGTTTTCTATTAAACAAATGGTATATCGATGAACTTTATGATTCAATATTTGTCAAACCAGTAAAAAAATTAGGATCTATATTTTGGAAAATAGGAGATCAAGGAATTATTGATAAATTTGGACCAGACGGTGTATCTAAAATAATTAAGATAATTTCTAATAAAGCAGGCAGATTTCAAACTGGCTATATTTATGATTATGCTTTTGTAATGCTTATAGGATTGTCAATTTTATTAACTTATTTAATTTTACACTAGTATGAATTTTCCAATTTTATCAACTTTAATTTTTTTACCACTTGTAAGCTCAATTTTTATTTTTTTATCTAGGAGTCAAAAAAATAATAATAGTGCGATATATGTTTCTATATTTACTAGTATTGCTACATTTTTATTATCTTTATTCATTTGGTATTCTTTAGATCAAAATTCCTCTGAGTTTCAATTTATTGAAGAAAAATCTTGGATTAATGATTTTATAAAATTTAAATTGGGTATAGATGGAATCTCAATATTATTTATAGTTTTAACAGCGTTTATAACACCCATTTGCATTATTTCTTGCATTAACAGTATCAAAGTAAGAATGAAAGAATTTTTAATAGCTATCTTAATATTAGAAACATTTATGATTGGAGTATTTTGCTCTCTGGACTTAGTAATTTTTTATTTATTTTTTGAAGCAGGATTAATACCATTGTTTTTAATTATAGGTATATGGGGAGGGCCTAAACGTGTCTATTCAGCTTTTAAGTTTTTTCTTTACACTCTTTTAGGATCAGTTTTAATGTTAATTGCCATAATTGTTATTTACTGGTTAACAGGAACTACTGATGTTACTCAGATTTACGAAATAAAAATTCCAAAAGATTATCAAAATATTCTTTGGTTAGCTTTTTTTAGTTCTTTTGCTGTCAAAATGCCAATGTGGCCAGTGCATACCTGGCTTCCAGATGCCCATGTCGAAGCACCGACTGCAGGTTCCGTCATATTAGCTGCAATACTTTTAAAAATGGCAGGTTACGGTTTTTTAAGATTTTCAATACCAATGTTTCCAGTTGCCTCTGAATTTTTTACTCCATTAATTTATTTTTTAAGTATAGTAGCAATTATTTATACTTCTTTAGTTGCTTTAATGCAGGATGATATGAAAAAGTTGATCGCATATTCTTCTGTTGCTCATATGGGTTATGTTACTTTAGGAATTTTTACTTTCACTAAACAAGGTTTAGAAGGAAGTATATTCCAAATGATTAGTCACGGATTAATTTCTGCTGCATTATTTTTATGTGTGGGCGTTGTATATGATAGACTGCATTCGAGATTAATAAGCTCATATGGAGGTGTGGTAAATTATTTACCTAAATATTCACTTTTATTTTTAATTTTTGCGTTAGCAGGACTTGGTCTGCCAGGTACATCTGGATTTCTTGGGGAATTTTTAGTTCTTACAGGAACATTTCAAAAAAGCTATTTAGCAGCAATGTTAGCAACTATAGGTGTTGTTCTTGGTGCAGCATATATGCTGTGGCTAACCAAAAGAGTAATTTTCGGTGAAACTAAAAACAATGAAATAAAAAATTTGAAAGATATGAATATTTTAGAAACAATAATGTTAACATCACTTGCATTCTTAGTTCTATTTTTTGGTTTTTATCCAGCACCTTTAATGGATACAATGAGTATATCAATAGATAATTTGATTTCTAATTATAAAACAGATTTAATTTTAAATACGGTTCAAAATAAATGATTAATAATTTAAACATACTATTTCCTGAAATTTTTCTATCAATATCAATATTTACAACTTTAATGTTAGGAGTTTTTATAAAAAAAAGCTTTAATTTAATTTTTAATTTATTCTCATTAATTATAATTATTACAATAGCCATCATTTATAATAATACTAATAGTACTGAAAAAATATTTTTAGATAGCTTTGTTAGAGATGAATTTTCAAATTTTTTTAAGATATTAATACTTATTTCAAGTTTATTTGTTATAAATTCATCAAAAAAATTTATAGTTGATAATAAACTTGATAAATTTGAGTATCCAATAATTGTTTTAATTTCAATTTTAGGTATGTTTTTTATGGTTAGTTCAAACGATCTAATTTTATTCTACCTAGGATTAGAATTACAATCTTTATCTTTATACATATTAGCTGCAATCGATAGGGATAACTTAAGGTCTTCAGAAGCGGGAATTAAGTATTTTGTTTTAAGCGCTTTATCATCTGGATTATTGCTTTATGGATGTTCATTACTGTATGGCTTTACTGGTTCAACAAATTTTGAAGTGATCTCGAACGAATTAAATGAACAAAATACTGGTGCAATATTTGCAATGGTATTCATTCTTGTTGGTCTAGCTTTTAAGGTTTCAGCAGTTCCTTTTCACATGTGGACACCTGATGTGTATCAAGGATCTCCAACTTCGATTACTAGTTATTTTGCTGCAGTTCCTAAAGTTGCTGGTTTAGCTGTATTTATAAAATTTATGTTTATCCCTTTTTCAAATATTTTATTAGAGTGGCAAATAATAATAGTATTTATTTCTATTGCCTCAATGATTCTTGGAGCTCTTGCTGCAATAGGTCAAAAAAATTTGAAAAGACTTCTAGCATATAGCTCAATAGGACATATAGGATATGCTTTAGCAGGTGTAGCAACTGGAACCACAGCTGGTTTTAAAAGCTCAATAGTTTATATAACAATTTATGTTGTTATGAATATTGGTGCTTTTTCCTGTTTATATTTAATGAGAAAAGATGGTGAGTATAAAGAAAATGTTTCAGATTTATCAGGTATTTCAAAAAAACATCCCTTGTTGGCAATATCTTTTTTGATAATATTATTTTCTTTAGCGGGAATACCTCCGTTAGGTGGCTTCTTTGCTAAATTCTATATTTTTACATCAGTGCTTGAGCAAAAAATGTATACGTTGGCAATAATTGGTTTACTAACCACAGTCATTTCAGCAGTTTACTATTTAAAAATAATAAAAACTATCTATTTTGATGAAAATATATTGTCCTTTGATTTAATTAATAATAGAACTATTTCTAGTACTATTTTAATTAGCTGCACTTTATTAATTACATTTTTTTTATATCCATCATTTCTTAATCAAATTGTCAGTTCATTATTTATAAATTAATGAAATTAAAAATAATTAAAATGAAAAGAGTTAAGAGCACTAACAATGTAGCTTTAAAATTAATTAAAAAAAAAATATTAAAACCAACCATGATAACATCTCTAACCCAAACTAATGGTAGAGGCACCATGGGTAAAAAATGGGTTTCTATTAAAGGCAATTTGTTTATTTCAATTTTTTTTGAAATAAATCAAAAAAGAATAAATTTTAAGCAATATGCATTATTAAATGCCCACTTACTTAAAAATATAATTATGAAATTCACAAAAAAGAAAATTGATATTAAATGGCCTAATGATTTACTAATAGAAAAAGAAAAAATATGTGGAATTTTGCAAGAAGTAGTAAATTTAAATAATAAGACTTTTCTAATAATTGGCGCTGGTATAAATACAAATAGTTCACCAACTATTAAAAACTATAAAGCTACCTCTTTAAGTTCTATACTAAAAAAAAAAATTAATAATAATAAAATTTTAAAAGAAATACATAAAGATTATGAAAAATTTATATATCAAATTGAAAAGTATAATTTTACTGAACTTAAAAAAAAAGTATTAAAAAATAAATGAATTATCTTGTTGGTGATATAGGAAATACATATACAAAAATATCAATTTTAAACTATAAATTTGATGTAAATAAATCTTATAATTTAAAAACAAGTGAATTATATAAAAAAAAAAATATTAATAAGTTTTTTAATAAATTTTTAAATAAAAAATTAAACAAAAAAATTTTATTTTCAAGTGTTGTACCTAAAGCATATATAGTAGTTAAAGGTTATTTAAAAAAAAAAAAATTTAAAATATTCGAAATTAAAGATTTAAATATTAAAAAAATTTTAAAAGTTAATATAAAAAATTTTAATCAACTCGGTTCAGATAGAATAGCTAATGCAATAGGAGCAAATAAAAATCAAAATTGCCTGATAGTTGATTTTGGTACTGCTACAACATTTGATATTATTATTAATGGAATTTATGAGGGTGGAGTAATAGCTCCAGGTGTCAATCTTTCAATTATAAATCTAAATAAATTTACATCACAACTTCCGTTGCTGAATTTAAACAATAGGCAAAAAAACTACGGAAAAAATACAAAAGAAGCTCTTAATGCTGGTTTTTTATGGGGTTATGAAGGTCTAGTTAATAACATAATAAATAAAATTAGAAATATATCTAAAAAAAAGTATAAGATTATATTAACAGGCGGTTACGCCAATCTATTTAAAAAATTTATTAAAAAGAAAAGTACTATTGATCAAAATATAACCATCAAAGGAATAGCAAAAATTTTTGAAGATTTATTATTATGAGTAAAAAAGAAGAACTACTTTTTTGTCCTTTAGGAGGCTCAGGTGAAATAGGAGCTAATATGAATTTATATGCTTATGGTCCAGAAAATGAGCATAAATGGATCATAGTAGATATGGGCGTAACTTTTGCTGATGACTCCCTTCCCGGAATTGATCTTATTTATCCAGACCCAGGTTTTATTTTAGATAAAAAAGATGATCTTTTGGGAATAGTTTTAACACATGCTCATGAAGATCATATTGGTGCAGTAGTTCACATTTGGCCTAGCTTAAAATGTAAAATTTACGCAACACCTTTTACTTCTGTTTTAATTCAAGAAAAATTTAAAGAAAAAAAAATAGATATTTCTCAATATTTAAAAATTATACAGCTCAATGGAAATATAAAACTTGGACCTTTTGAAATTGAATTTGTAACTTTGACACATTCGATATTGGAACCAAACGGTCTCTGCATAACCACACCTGCTGGTGTATTACTTCATACTGGAGATTGGAAGATTGATCGCAGCCCATTAATAGGTGAAAATATAGACCAAAAAAAACTAAAAGAAATTGGTGACAAAGGTGTTTCTGCAATGATTTGTGATTCGACAAATGTATTTAGTGAAGGCAGAGCTGGCTCTGAAGGAGAAGTAAGAGAGAGTATGTTGAGGATAATAGAAACAAAAAATAAAAAAGTTATAGTTACGTCGTTTGCCTCTAATGTTGCAAGAATGGAAACTATTTTTTATTGTGCAAAAAAAACAGGTAGACAAATTTGTTTAGTTGGAAGATCAATGCATAGAATCTACAAAGCAGCAAGAAAATGTGGATATATGCAAAATTTAATTGAACCTTTAGAAACAAGAGATGCTAAAAAAATTGCTAGAGAAAATATTATTTATCTTTGTACAGGCACCCAAGGAGAGCCTATGGGCGCAATGAATAGAATAGTAAATGGTACACATCCGGACGTTTATTTAGAACAAGGTGATACAGTAATTTTTTCATCTAAAATCATTCCTGGAAATGAAAAAAAACTTTACCAATTACATAACTTGATAACTAAATCTGATGTTGAAATTATTACAGAAGAAAATGCATTCGTGCATGTTTCAGGACATCCTAATAGAGATGACTTAAAAGATATGTATAGTTGGGTAAAACCTAATTGCATTATCCCGGTGCATGGTGAGCATAGACATATGAAAGAACACGCAATTTTTGCGAAAAAAATGCAAATTCCTCAAGCTTTGCTAATTGAAAATGGTGATATAGTTAAGATATTTCCAGGAAACAATCCTAAAATTGTTGATAAGGCGCCCTCTGGAAGAATGTATCTTGATGGTTCAATAGGTGTATCTTCTGACTCCCAATCAATTAAAGAAAGAAAAAATCTCTCTTTAAATGGTTATTTAGAAGTCACTTTAATTGTTTCTAATAATGGAAAAATTAAAAAACCGATTATTTCTTTTAAAGGAATACCAGAAAGTGATCAAAATGATCCCTTTATTTTTGATATGGAAGATGAAATATTTAATATTTGCAGAACATTTTCAATTGAAAGTAAAAATCAGGAAAAGAATTTAATAGAAACTATTAAAAATAATTGCAGAAGAATAGTAAAAAATAAAACAGGAAAAAAGCCTTTTACAAATATTAATATTGCTAGAATTTAATGGGTATTACTGGTTCTATTATAATCTATACAATGATCTGGTGGATAGTTTTTTTTTCAATTTTACCAATTGGTATTCAATCTAACAAAGAAATTTTTAAAGATAAAATTGAGGGTTTTGATACAGGTGCACCAAAAAACCCAAAAATAGCAAAAAAATTTTTAATAACAACCTTAATTACTTCAATACTATTTATTTTAATATATTATATTGTAGACTTGGGTTTCTTTAATTTAAGGAATTTTTTACAATAATGTATTTATCAAATTTATTTATACCTATCACAAAAGATCTTCCCACAGAGGCAAAAATAAAATCTCATCAATTAATGATACGAGCTGGAATGATAAAGCAATCTTCTGCAGGAGTTTATTCATGGTTACCGCTAGGTTTTAAAATAATGAAAAAAATTGAGCAAATTGTTAGAGAGGAACAAAATTTAATCGGTGCTCAAGAAATGCTTATGCCTACTATACAATCTTCCGAATTGTGGAAAGAAAGTGGAAGATACGAGGATTATGGAGAAGAAATGCTTAGAATTAAAGATCGCCAAGGACGTGAAATGCTATACGGACCTACTAACGAAGAATTAATAACAGATATATTTAGATCTAGTTTCAAATCTTACAAATCTCTTCCACAGATTCTTTATCACATACAATGGAAATTTAGAGATGAATTAAGACCTAGATTTGGAGTAATGCGATGTAGGGAGTTTTATATGAAAGATGCTTACTCATTTGATTTAAATGATGAAGATGCAAAAAAAACTTATAATAAAATGTTTTATTCATATATAAAAACTTTTAACCGCCTTGGTTTAAAAGCTATTCCAATGGCTGCAGACACAGGGCCAATCGGGGGAGATTTATCTCATGAATTTATTATTTTAGCAGAAACAGGTGAAAGCCAAATTTATGCAGATAAAAAAATATTTGAAATTGATTTAAACAAATATGATTTTTCAGATAAGTCATTTCAAAAAATGAGAGAAGATTTTTCATCTATTTATGCTGTTACAGATGAAAAATTTAAAGAAGTTGATTTTAATAACAAGGTAAAAAAAGAAAATCAGCTAAAAACAAGAGGAATAGAAGTTGGTCATATTTTTTACTTTGGTGACAAGTATTCTAAACCACTTAATTGTTTAATTGATACTCAAGATGGAAAAAAAATCTCAGTTAAAATGGGATCGTATGGTATTGGAGTTTCAAGATTAGTTGGAGCAATAATCGAAGCTATTTACGATAATGAAACAATGAAGTGGCCAAAATCAATATCTCCATTTGATGTCGTTATAATTCCTAGTATAAGTAAAAATAATAGAGAAAACCTTATAAAAGCAGAAAATGTTTATAAAGAATTAAAAAAACAAAATATTGACGTATTGTTAGACGATGTAGATGAAAACATGTCTAATAAATTTAAAAAACATGATTTAATAGGTATTCCATACCAAATAATAATTGGCTCAAAATCAGACGAAAATAATTTTGAGTTTAAAGAACTTAATGTAAAAAGTGAAATGTTAAGCTTGGAAAATATTAAGTCTCAACTTAAAAAAAAATAAATTGTTTACAAAAGTAGAAAGACTAATTTCATTAAGAAACCTACGGCCTAAGAAAAAAGAAGGATTTTTAAAAGTAATTTCTATTTTTTCTTTTGTAGGAATAATGCTGGGTGTAGCAATTTTAATAGTCGTTATGTCAGTCATGAATGGTTTTAAAACTGAATTAACTAAAAAAATTTTAGGTTTGAATCCACATATTGTTATACAATCTAATAGTTTTAAAATAGAAGATAGTTTTATTAGGAGCCTTAAAAAAAGAATTAAAAATATAAATGTTTCTAAAACATACTCTGGAGAAGGTATTGTGGTCACCAATGATAACGCTAAAGGCATCATTATTAAAGGTGTTGATACTAAGAATAAAAAAACATCAAATTTTTTTGAGAAAAATATTTCCAGTGGAAAACTAGATGATTTTAAAAGTAATACTGTTTTTATTGGGACCGAGTTATCGTTTAACTTAAATTTAAAAGCTGGAGATAAAATTAATTTAATGTCTTCAGCATTTATTGCTACACCATTTGGAGGCTTACCAAAACAAGAAACTCTTACTATAGCAGGAGTTTTTAATACAGGTTTTAATGAGTTTGACCAAAATTTTGTTTTTTTAAATTTAGTTGATGCTTTATCTCTTTTTGACAAAGAAGCCTATGAGCAAAATATTGAAATCTATTTATCAGATCCCATGAAAGCAGATGAGTTAAAAAAGGAAATTCAAAAAGAAAATAAAAATTATTATGTTTATTCGTGGACTGATTTAAACAAATCTTTTTTTAGTGCTTTAAAAGTAGAACGAAACGTGATGTTTATAATATTAACTTTAATTTTAATTGTTGCTGCATTTAATATTATTTCAGGATTAACGATCTTAATAAAAAACAAAACTAAAGAAATTGCTATTTTAAAAACATTAGGTTTAAGCAATAATTCTATAAAAAAACTTTTTTTTTTAACAGGATTTACAATTGGTTTTTTTGCAACTTTTACTGGAGTTCTACTAGGAACAATTTTTGCTTTAAATATTGAAAAACTAAGAATTATTTTGTCAAGCTTATTTAATTTTGAAATTTTTCCTTCTGATGTTTATTTTTTGGAGCAGCTACCAAGTGAAATTAATATTTATTCAATTATAATGATTTGTATATTTTCTCTTATTGTATCTGCCTTAGCTTCCTATATTCCAGCCATGAACATCTCTAAAATGAAAACTTTTCAAGCTTTAAAATATGAATAAAATTATATTAGAAACAGTTAATCTTAAAAAAATTTACAAACACAAAAATGGAATTGTTGAACTTTTTTCAAATGTAAATATTAAAATTAAATGTGGTGAGTTAATTGCGTTAGTAGGCCCTTCTGGATCTGGAAAAACTTCTTTTTTACACTTACTTGCTTTATTAAATGATCCCTCAAAAGGAAAAATTTTACTAAATAATAAAAATACAAATGATTTTACAGAAGAGGAAAAAGACAACGCCAGAAGAAAGAATATATCTATTATTTTTCAAGATAACAACTTGCTTTCAGATTTCACTGCTATTGAAAACGTCATTATGCCTTTAATTATTAAAGGTGAAAATAACTATTCTTCAATCAAAAAAGCTACAGCAATTTTTAAAAAAATAAAAATTTCTAATAGAGCAGATCATTTTCCAAGTGAATTATCAGGAGGTGAACAACAAAGAGTTGCTATTGCAAGAGCTTTAATTTCAGAGACAGATTTAATTTTAGCTGATGAACCTACTGGAAATTTAGATTACAAAACTTCTGATGATATATTCTCTTATTTTTTAAAATTAAAAAAATTAAACAAAGCTATAATTTTTGCAACTCACAATAGAGAACTTGCTAACAAGGCAGATTATAAGTTGAGTATTTCTAAAGGTAATATAAAACGGGTTAATGCTCGCTCAAAATAAAGAGTTTAATAATATTAAAGTACATACCCAATATTCAATATGTGAAGGTGCTATCAAAATTGATGAGTTAGCTGACTATTGTAAAACAAATAAAATTAAAGCTATAGGTTTAGCAGACAGTTATAACTTGTGTGGAGCTTTAGAATTTGCTGAAAAAATAAGCAAGGTCGGAACTCAACCAATTATTGGAACACAAATCAATTTACTCTATGAGAATATAATTGGTAAAATCACATTATATGCAATTTCAGAAAAAGGTTATAAAAATTTAACGAAACTATCTTCATCAAGTTATTTAAACAATAAGACTAACTATGATCCACATTGTGAATTAAAAGACTTAATTTTAAATAACGAAGATCTCATTCTTTTGACTGGTAATTATAATGATTTTTTTGGAAAATTATTTTATGCAAATAAACTTAAGAATATTGAGACAATATTTGATGAATTAAAATCTGCTTTTCAAGATCGTTTGTATATTGAAATTCAAAGACACTCAGAATCACAAGAGGTAAGTTTTGAAAATTATTTGCTCCAAACTTCATCTACATATGACTTACCTTTAATTGCTGGTCAAGAGGTCTACTATTTAGATTCAAGTATGGCAGAAGCTCACGATGCTTTAATTTGTATAGGTGAAAAGCAGTTTGTAGATGATCAAAGTAGATTTCGTTATAGCAATCAACATTATATTAAAAAAAATGAAGAGCTAATAAAATTATATCAAGATATTCCCGAAGCTTTAGAAAATAATTACAATTTCCCTTTAAGATTTAATTTTAAGCCAAAGAAATCAAAACCTATTTTACCATCAATATCAACTAACAAAGATACGACTAGTGAAAATGAATTAATGGATCAAGCAAAAAGTGGTTTGAAAGAAAGACTCAATAATTTTGTTTTTAAAAAAAATAAAAGTCACACTCATGATTCAATAAAAAAGGTTTATGAAGAAAGATTACTGCATGAGTTAAATATTATTAATTCAATGAATTACTCAAGTTATTTTTTAATTGTTTCAGATTACATTAAATGGGCTAAAAAAAATTCCATTCCAGTCGGTCCTGGCAGAGGTTCTGGAGCAGGATCTTTAGTAGCCTATTGTTTAGATATTACCGACCTTGACCCTATAGAATTTGATTTAATTTTTGAAAGATTTTTAAACCCAGATAGAATTTCAATGCCAGATTTTGATATAGATTTTTGCGAGGAACAAAGAGACAAAGTTTTTAGGTATTTGAAAACAAAATACAAGGACGGTGTTGCACATATAATTACATTTGGAAAATTAAAAGCAAGAATGGCGCTACGTGATGTTGGAAGAGTCTTAGGTTTATCTTATGGACATGTAGATAAAATTTGTAAAATGGTACCCTTCGATCCGTCGAGACCTTTAACACTCCAGGAGTCGATAGATAGAGAGCCAAGATTTAAAGAGGAGATAAAGAATAGTAAAAAAGTTGAAAAACTTATTAATCTCTCTTTAAAGTTAGAAGGTTTAAATCGTAATATGGCAACCCACGCAGCGGGTGTAGTTATTGCTGGCAATAAATTAGCTGAACAATTTCCACTTTATATAGATCAAAGTTCAAATTTAATTTTACCCTCCACTCAATATGATATGTATTCTTCAGAAAATGCTGGTTTAGTAAAATTTGATTTACTTGGTCTAAAAACCTTAACAGTTATCAACAAAACTCTAAAAAGGCTAAAATTAAAAGAAATAGATTTGAAGATAAGCCAAATTAATCTTCATGATGAAAAGGTTTACAGCCTTCTATCATCGGGAGAAACCACTGGTTTGTTCCAATTAGAAAGCACTGGAATGCGCGACTCTATCAAACAAATGAAGCCTAATAGATTTGACGATATAATTGCATTAGTTGCCTTATATAGACCTGGACCTATGAGCAATATACCAATTTATAATGAATGTAAAAATGGAATTAAAACTCCTGATTACATACATCCAACTTTAAAAAAAATATTAAAGCCCACATATGGAATTATTATTTACCAAGAGCAAGTTATGCAAATCGCCCAGACGTTAGCAGGTTTTACCGCAGGTGAAGCTGATATTTTAAGGAGAGCTATGGGAAAAAAGAAAAAAGCTGAACTAGATAAACAAAAAGAAAGATTTATTAATGGGGCAGTTAAAAATGGCATTAGTAAAGATGTGGCAAATTTTGTTTTTACTAAAATTGAACCTTTTGCACAGTACGGATTTAACAAAAGTCATGCTGCAGCTTACGCATTAATAGCATATCAAACAGCATTTTTGAAAACTTATTACAAGGAAGATTTTATAGCAGCCACAATGTCGACTGAGCTGACAAATACTTCGAAATTAAGAGAATTTGTCGAAGAGTTAAAAAGACTTAAGATTACAATAATTAGACCTTGTATCAATGAATGTTTTGCAGAGTTTAAAGCAGAAACTAATAAAATTTATTATGGTTTAGGTGCAATAAAAAATGTTGGTTTTGAAGCGATATTAAATATTGTAAAAGAAAGAGAAAAAAATGGTAAATTTAAATCTTTAGTTGATTTTGTTAATAGAGTTGACTCTAAAGATGTAAATAAATTACAGTTAGAAGGCCTTGTTAAGGCTGGTGTATTTGACATATTCAATAAAGATAGAAGTCAAATTTTAAATTCTATACCAAAAATTATACAACAAATTAAGAATATAAATGAAGACAAATCAAACAATCAAACAAATCTATTTAATGAAAATGATGATGGAAAAAATGATTTTGAATATATTCAATCAAGCTCATGGACCAAAAAAGAACTTCTATTTGAAGAATTTAAATCCTTAGGGTTTTATATCTCTGATCATCCTTTAAATGAATACGGTGAAATTTTTAATCAGTTAAGAATTACTTCCTACAAAGAGTTTCTTGTTAATAATGATAGCGAAGCCCAAGTTGCAGGTACAATAATGTCAATACAAGAAAAGAAAAGTGCAAGAGGCACTCCTTTTGCCATCGTAAAGTTTAGTGACAATGTAGGAGAATTTGAATTATTTTTATTTGCTGAAATTCTAATTAATAATAGAGATAAAATCAAAGAGTCAGAGTCTTTTGTATTGACATTACAAAAAGACAAATCAATATTAGATGTATCCAAAAGACGAATAAATCTCAGAAAAATAGTAAGTCTAGATGATATAATTAATAAGCCTTACCCGAAAGTAACTATAGAATTAAAGGAAAATTACAATATACAGGAAATTAAGAAACTTTTAACGACAGAAGGTCATACCGAAATAAACTTAATTATTAATAATAACAATCAAAGAATTCATTATAATCTGCAAAATGCTAGAAAATTTGATTTTAATCAACTAAAAGCATTGAAAAGCAAGGAATATGTAAAAAAAATAACTGTTTAGATGGTTGATTTTTTGCCTTGGTTCTATATATCAGTAAATAATTTCGCACACAGTTTTAAGGGCTTAGCCCTCCCGGTCCATTAATTTGGAGTTACTGTGGTGGATTAACCGGAAAATATTATGAACGTACCTAAAATAGACATTAAACAATTGCTAGAAGCTGGAGTCCACCTAGGTCATAAAACCTTGAGATGGAATCCTAAAATGAAGCAGTATATTTTTGGTGAAAAAAATTCCATACATATAATTGACTTAACTCAGACTATTGAATTTTTAAAAAATGCATTAGTTCAAGTTCATAAGACAGTTTCCAGTGGTGGAAAAGTGCTTATTGTTTCAACAAAAAAACAAGCTTCTGAGCAAGTAAGTGAACTAGCTAAAGAAACAGGACAATTTTTTGTTAACTACAGATGGCTAGGTGGCATGCTTACAAACTGGAACACAATACAAAATTCAATTAAAAGACTAAAAAAATTAAATGAGCAGTTGTCGAAAGAAAACATTGGTTTTACAAAAAAAGAAATTTTAAAATTTGGAAAAGAAAAAGAAAAGCTGAATAGATCTTTAGGCGGTATTTCAGAAATGAAAAAAACGCCTGATTTAATTTTCATTATTGATACAAATATTGAGTCTTTAGCTGTAGCTGAGGCAAAAAAACTTAGAATACCAATTGTAGCTATTCTAGATACTAATTCAGACCCAACAGGCATTGATTTTCCAATACCTGGCAATGATGATGCTAGAAGATCGATTAATCTTTATTGTGAGTTATTAAAAGAAACTATCAAAGATGCAGAAAAATTTATAAAAGACTCAGAGTCTAAAGAAGAAAAGAAATCAGAAAAAAAATCTGATACAATTAAAAAATAATCTTATCTATTAATTAAATGTCAAAAAAAGATTTACTAGACAATATAAAAAAACTAAGAGAAATGACTGGGGTAGGTTTTAAAGACTGTAAACTTGCCTTAGATGAGTCTGAAGGAAATATAGAAAAATCTATAGAGTTTTTAAGAAAAAAGGGTATTGCCAAAGCCTCAAAGAAAATGAGTAGAACTGCATCAGAAGGGTTGGTTTTAGTAAAAGAAGAAAATGGAGAAGTCTCTATAATTGAAATAAATAGTGAGACTGATTTTGTTGCAAAAAATAAAGATTTTATATCATTTTGCAAAGAATTGTCAGATATTAATTTTGCAACTAAAGGCGATCTAGATAAACTTAATAATTCAAAAATGTTTAACAACAATTTAGTTAAAGATTGTTTAGTTAGCCTAATCGCAAAAATAGGTGAAAAAATAACTATACGTAGAGGAAATTTTTTCGATAATAAAAATGGATCTAATTTTTTTTATGTTCATTCTGCAATTGAAAAAAATATTGGAAAAATTATATCTATAGTTAAGTTAGATGGTGTAGTTAAAGGAAAAAATGATGATATTGGAAACAAAATTTCAATGCATATTGCAGCCTCCAATCCAATAGCAATTGATAAAGATAAAATAAAAAAAGAAATTGTAGAAAAAGAATTAGAAATTATAAAGGCAGAAATAGAAAACTCTGGTAAACCTAAAGAAATGGCAGAAAAAATCTCGAAAGGGAAAATTGCCAAATTTATTAGTGATAATACTCTAATAAACCAAATTTGGATAATGGATCCTAAAAAGAAAGTTTCTGATATACTTAAAGAAAATAAAATTGATAAAGAAATGAAAGTTTTAGATTTTATTAGATATAAAGTTGGTGAAGGAATTTAAAATGAGCTCAGGTTTTAGTGAAAATAATTATTCTGTTAAGATGGACAAGAGTATTCAATCTTTCAAAAAAGATATTTCTACTTTAAGAACAGGTAGAGCTAATGCTAACATGTTAGATACTATAAAAGTTGATGTTTATGGTCAAATGATGCCAATTGAACAGCTCGCTACAGTTAGTGTGCCAGAGGCAAGATTAGTATCAGTTCAAGTTTGGGACAAAACAAATATAACATTAATTGATGCGGCAATACAAAAATCAGAACTTGGTATAAACCCACAAGTTGATGGACAAATCATAAGATTAAGAATTCCTGATTTAACAGAAGAAAGAAGAAAAGACCTTATAAAGATACTTAAGAATATGGGTGAGAAAGCCAAAATATCAGTTAGAAATGTTAGAAGAGAAGCTAACGAAGAGCTAAAAAAAATTTTAAAAGACAAAATTATTACAGAGGATGAAAATAAAAACTTTGAAAAAAGTATTCAAAAACTAACAGACAGTAATATTGAAAATATAGATAAAATTTTATCTGGTAAAGAAAAAGAGATCTTACAGATATGAACAAACTCAACCACGTTGCCTTTATTATGGATGGTAATGGGAGGTGGGGTCTGAAGAAAAGTAAGAGAAGGAATTTTGGTCATTTAAATGGAGTCAAAACGGTAAAAAAAACTGTTGAGACTGCTATAAAATTAAAAATTCCAATAGTTACTTTTTATGTATTTTCAACAGAAAATTGGAAAAGGCCTAAGACAGAAATCAGCTTCTTATTTAAATTAATAACTACTTACTTTAAAAAAGAATTGAATAACGTTATCTCAAATGGGATCAAAATAAAGATACTAGGTAAAACTAACAAATTACCTTTACAAATTAAATCTTCATTAAAAAAAGCTGTCTATTTGACAAAAGAAAATAAAAAAATAATTGTTAATTTAGCAATAAATTATGGTTCCAGAGATGAACTAGTAGAGGCAACAACAAAAATAAAAAGTAAAATAAATGTTAAAAGTATAGAAAAAAATCTTTATACTAAAAATTTACCAAATCCTGATATTTTGATTAGAACAGGAGGTCGTAAAAGACTTAGCAATTTTATGTTATGGCAGCTTGCTTATGCGGAAATATATTTTTTGGATAAATTGTGGCCAGATTTTGAGTATAAAGACTTTATAAAAATTGTAAATGATTTTAAAAAAGTAAAAAGAAATTATGGATCTATTTAATATAACAAAAAATTTAAAAAATAGAATAAAAACCTCATTAGTTTTATTTTTTATATTATTCTTAATGTTAATTAATAATTATTTTCTTGGATATTGCATGATTGTTATTGGTGTATTCTCAGTAATAGAATTTATCAGAATGATTTTAATTATTTATAAAAAAAGTAAAGTAAAACAATTACTTATAAACTTATTTTTTATAACTTATATTTTTGCTTTTTGTTCAGTATTGATAATTTTCTCTTCTTTTTTACACTTAAAAATATTATTTTTTTTAATTTTGATCACATGTATAGGGTCTGATATTGGTGGATACATATTTGGTAAATTTTTCAAAGGGCCAAAACTAACAAAATTAAGTCCAAACAAAACTATTTCTGGTGCAGTGGGATCAATAATATTTTCAGCTACAATAATATTTTTCACACTTTATTATCTAACTAAAAGTTTTGATCCTTATATTATAATAATTGGAATCATAGTATCTATAAGCTGCCAAATTGGTGATTTATTTTTTTCATTTTTAAAAAGAAAATCAAATTTAAAAGATACTAGCGATTTTTTACCTGGCCACGGAGGTATCTTGGACAGGATTGATGGAATATTAATAGGCATGCCAATAGGTTTTTTCACTTTAATTATGACTTATTAGTATGAAAAAAATTATTTCAATCTTAGGTTCTACCGGCACAATTGGTACTAATTCTTTAGAAATATTTCAAAAGAAAAAAAGTTTATTTAAATATAATATTTTTGTAGCAAATAAAAATTACGACCTTATTTGTAAACAAATTATTAAGTTTAAACCCAGGATTTTTATTGTTAATGATCCTAAAGTTTTTGAGAAAGTAAAAAAAAAATTTTTAAAAAATAAAACCAAAATACTTAGCTCTGTTTTTTTCAAAAAAAATTTATCTGTTAAATCAGATATAACAATTGCTGCAATACCTGGTATAGCTGGTCTTGAACCAACAATTTATTTAACAAAACAAAGTAAAAAGATTCTTATTGCCAATAAAGAGTCAATTATTTGCGGTTGGAATATTATAAATAGATATGCCAAAATTAATAATACTAAAATAATCCCAATAGACTCTGAACATTTTTCAATAATGAAGTTAATAAAAAATCAAAACAAAAATGAAATAAAAAAGATATATCTGACTGCCTCTGGAGGTCCTTTTTTAAATTATAAATTATCTAAATTAAAAAGTATAAAACCAAGTGAAGCAGTAAAACATCCTAAATGGAAAATGGGAAAAAAAATCTCTATAGACTCAGCTTCATTAATGAATAAATTATTGGAACTTGTTGAAGCACAAAAAATTTTTTCAATTGACTCAAAAAAAATTCAAATAGTAATACACCCAGAATCTCTCATTCATGCAATTGTTGAGTTTAAAAATGGTCTCTATAAATTTATTTACCACAAAACAACAATGACCATTCCACTAGCTAATGCTATATTTGGAGATGACATTGATATTGATGATTTTGTTAAACCTAAATTGAACAGTAATAAAAAAATTTTTTTTGAAAATTTAAATTTTCAAGACGTCGATAGAAAAAGGTATCCAATTATAAATCTTAAATCACGAATAAATGAGTTCAATTCTACACCGATAATTATTAATGCGGTAAATGAAATATTAGTTGATCAATTTTTAAAGAAAAAAATACCATTTAACTCTTTTTATAGGTACATATTGAGGGTTCTCAATGATAGAAATTATAAAAAATATGCTATAAAAGAACCTAAAAATGTTTACCAGATATTCCAAATTGATAAATGGTCAAGAGAAACAACTTATAAGAAAATAAAAATATAACCAATGCGCAAACTAATAACAGTTACTTTATTATCAATATTTTTCTCAACTTTTCTGAAAGCTGAAATTGTTGATAAAGTTCAAATTGCAGGCAATAAAAGAGTTAGCGATGAAACTGTAATGATTTATGGCGATATTAATTTAGGAAAAGATTATTCTGAACAAGATTTAAATAAAGTATTAAATAACTTATATTCAACAAATTTTTTTGAAGATGTTAAATTAGAATTAAATAACGGAAGTTTAAAAATAAATTTAATTGAATTTTCAGTTATTAACAAATTAATTGTTTTAGGAGAAACAAGCAGTAAATATAAAGAACAGATCAGAAAAATACTTTTATCTAAAGAAAAAGATTCTTTTATAAAATCAAATATATCTAAAGACGTAGAATTAATTAAAAAACTTTACTCATCAGCGGGATATAATTTTGTGACAGTAGATACTAAGATTAGTGAATTAGACATCAATAATAGAGTAGATTTAATTTTTGAAATAAATAGAGGAGATGTAACAAAAATTTCTAAAATTATTTTTACGGGTGATAAAAAAGTTAGGGAAAAAAGATTAAGAGATGTAATAGCTAGCGAAGAAAGCAAATTTTGGAAGTTCATTTCTAGAAATACAAAATTTAGTCAAAGACTTGTAGATTTAGATCTTCGACTATTATCAAACTATTTTAAATCACTAGGATATTACGATGTTAAGATTACATCGAACTCCGCTGAAATAAAAAAAAGTGGCAATATTGAATTAACATATTCAATAGAAGCAGGTGACAGATATGTGATCAAAAAAATTACTACTAATGTTGATCCTGTTTTTGATAAAAAATTATTTTTATCCTTAAATAAGGAATATAAAAAAGTTATTGGAGAATACTATTCTCCCTTCAAAGTAAAAAAATTATTAGAAAATATAGATAATGTAATAGAGCAAAAAAATTTACAGTTCGTTGAGCACAATGTTGAAGAAATATTAGAAGATTCATCTATAATAATAAAATTCAATATTTACGAAGGAAAAAAAGTATTAGTTGAAAGAATTAATATATTAGGTAATAATATTACAAATGAAAGTGTAATAAGAGGTGAACTTTTACTAGATGAAGGTGATCCTTTTACTAATTTAAGTTTAGACAAATCGATTTCTAAAATCAAATCAAGAAATATCTTCCGATCAGTCACTTCAAATACAACTGATGGAACTACACCAAATCTTAGAATTATTGATATTAATATTGAAGAAAAAGCTACAGGTGAAATAAGTGCTGGAGCTGGTGTGGGAACTAGCGGTGGAAGTATCGCATTTAATATTCAAGAAAATAATTGGCTAGGTGAAGGAAAAAAAGTAGGATTTGAAGTTGAACTTAGCAATGAGTCATTAAAAGGAAAAATTAACTACATAAATCCAAATTACGATTTTTTAGGTAATACAATAAATTATTCTATCTATAACAATTCCAATGATAAGCCTGACCAAGGTTATGAAAATACTTTATTTGGTGCAGGTGTCTCTACAAGTTTTGAACAGTATAAGGATCTTTATGCAAAACTAGGGTTAAATGCCAGCTACGACGATTTACAAACACAGAGTAATGCATCTGCTTCGTTAAAAAAACAAAGTGGAACCTTCAACGAAATTGCGGGAGTTTATGGTTTTACTTATGATAAAAGAAACAGAGCTTTTATGCCAACAGACGGTTATATATCATCATTCACGCAAGAATTACCACTTTATGCGGAGAGAGGGTCAATCTCAAATACTTTAGCAGCTAGCCTGTATAAATCAGTTACAGAAAATATTATAGGTGCTAGTAAATTTTATTTTAAATCAGTAACTGGAATAGATGATGATGCGAGGTTAAATAAAAGAGTAAATCTATCTGAAAAAAGATTAAGAGGTTTTGAAAAAAGTAAAATTGGGCCAGTCGACAGTACAGACCATATTGGTGGAAATTACGCAGCTGCAGCAAATTTTGAGGTACTTTTACCAAATTTCCTTCCAGAGGATACTAATACAGATGTTAGTCTGTTTTTAGATTTCGGAAGTGTATGGGGAGTCGACTATAGTGCTTCAATAGATGAAAGTAAAAAATTAAGATCTTCGACAGGAGTAGCTGCTAGCTGGATATCACCATTAGGGCCAATGACATTTATTTTAGCGACAAATCTTTCAAAAGCCTCTACAGATCAAACAGAGACTTTTAATTTTAATTTAGGAACAACTTTTTAATAATGAATATATTAAAAATAGTACCATACATATTTATAATACTTGTTGTTTTTCAAAATAATATTAAAGCTGACAACGCGTATTATTTAGATTTTAAATATATATTAAATGAGAGCACCGCTGGTAAAGCAGCTCAAGTTTATTTGAAAAATAAATTAAGCACAGGTGTTAACAAGTTAAAAGAAACTGAAAAAAAAATCCAGGCAGATGAAAAAGAAATTATTAAACAAAAGAAAGTGATTTCTGCTGAAGAATATAAAAAAAAGGTTTCTAATTTAAGAAACAAAGTTTCCTCATTACAAAAAGAAAGAAATAAATTACTAGAATCTGTTGCAAAACAAAGAGCAAAAGCTAGATCTGAGCTCTTAAAAAACTTAAACCCTATTATTAAAGAGTATATGAAAGAAAAAAAAATTAGAATGGTATTAGATAAAAAAAGCCTTTTACTAGCGGATGAAAATCTTGATATCACTAATGACGTTATTAATTTATTAAATAAAAAATTAAAATCGATAAAATTAAACTAACTAGTTTAATGCAAACAGTATTTTTTTTTAAAAAAAAAAAACCTTTTGATATCAATAATTTTTTTTCTAATTTAAATTCTAATAAGAAAAAAATTGTTAATGGTATCAAAACACTAGATAAATCAAAAAATTTAGACTTAACTTTCTTTGACTCGATAAAATATAAATCACAAGCCGCAACTACAAAAGCATCATACTGTATAACTACTAAGAAATTAGAAAAGTATTTACCTAAAACAGTAGAGAGATTTATTGTAAAAAATGTTTTATTTGAACTTGCTAAAGTTTTGAAAGAAATATACCCAGATGCAGATATTGATTATCCTGATTTGTCTGTTAAGCCTCCAAAAAAAAATAAATACAAAGGTGTAAAGTTTGGTAACAATGTTTTAATTGGAAAAAACGTTCTAATTGGTAAAAATTCAATAATTGGACATAATACAATAATAGAACATGATGTTGTGATAGGAAAAAATTGTGTAATAGGCTCCCAAGTGATGTTAAAAAATTCAATATTAGGTAATAGCGTGGTTATGCAAGATGGTTGTAAAGTAGGCTTGAAAGGTTTTGGTTTTATCCCATTCAAAGATAAAAACTTTAAATTTCCTCATATAGGTAGAGTATTAATTGATGATAATGTTGAGATTGCATCTGGGTGTACAATTGCAAGAGGGTCTGTCGACGATACTGAAATTGGTAAAAATACCTACTTAGATAACCAAGTTCATTTAGCACACAATGTTAAAATTGGATCAAATTGTATGATAGCAGGCCAAGTCGGTTTTGCAGGTAGCTCAACTATAGGTAACAATGTTTCAATAGGTGGACAAGCTGGTATTTCTGGTCATTTAACTATAGGCAATAATGTAAAAATTGGTGGAGGTAGCGGAGTTATAAAAGATATTGAGGACAATCAAATTGTAATGGGGTATCCAGCTATACCATTTAAAGATTTTATAAAAAATTGGAAAAAAAAATGAGTGAAACTGAAATAGATAAGAAAAAAATAGAAGAATTGTTACCACATAGGGAACCAATGTTGTTGATTGATAAATTAATAAAGATAATTCCTCTTAAATCTGCAACAGCAATTATGTATGTAAAAAAAAATGGTTTTTATGTTCAAGGTCACTTTCCAGGACAACCAGTGATGCCAGGAGTATTAATCGTTGAAGCTTTTGGCCAAGCTGCAGCAGCTTTAACCGCTCATGGAATTGATCAAAAAGAATATGCTAACAAACTAGTTTATTTAATGGGTGTAGACAAAGCAAAATTTAGAAATCCAGTTATACCTGATTGTGAATTACACTTAGAAATAGAAGCTGTAAGATCTCATGGTAGAGTCTGGAAATACAAGGGAACAGCAAAGGTTGATGGAAAAAGAATGGCTGATGCTGAATGGTCAGCCACAATAGTAGACAAAAAATAATGATACATCAAACTAGTGTAATAGATCCAAAAGCAAAAATTTCTGAAAATGTAAAAATAGGCCCCTTTTGTTATGTTGGACCAGATGTACAATTAGGAGAAAATGTTGAATTAATTTCTAATGTTCACTTAGAAGGTAACACCAAAATAGGTAATGGAAATAAAATATTTCCTTTTGTAAGTGTAGGTACTCAGCCACAAGATTTGAAATATAAAAATGAAAAAAATAGCATTGTTATAGGTGACAACAATGTTCTTAGAGAATACGTAACTATTAACCCAGGTACTGAAAGTGGAGGTACAAAAACAATTATTGGAAACAATTGCTTATTTATGATTTCATCTCATGTAGCTCATGACTGTACAATAGGCAACAATGTGATAATTGCAAACAATGTCCCTTTAGGTGGTCATGTAACTATAGAAGACTCCGTCGTGATAGGGGGTAATTCTGCCGTTCAGCAATTTACAAGAATAGGAAGATTAGCGATGATTGGTGGGATGACAGGAGTTTTAAAAGACGTAATTCCATTTGGCCTATCAATAGGTAATAGAAATTATTTACAAGGATTGAATTTAATAGGCTTGAGGAGAAAAAAATATGATAATAAAAAGATTATGGCATTAAGCAAAGCATATAAGGATATTTTTACAGCACAAAACTTACATGAAAATTTAAGTAAAATAAACGGTGAACATAAAGGTAATGAACTTGTAAGTGAAGTTATTACTTTTATAGAAAAAGACAAAAAAAGACCTATTTGTTCACCACAGAGTTAAGATAATTATGATTGGTCTTATTTTTGGAGAAACTGATTTCCCAAAAAAAATTTTAGAAAAAATTAAAAACAAAAAGAAATATTTAATTATAGATTTAACTAAAAATAGAAAATTTAAAAAAAACAAAAACTCTTTCCCAGCTTCATTGGGTCAATTTGGAAAAATAATAAACATATTGAAAAATAATAATTGTAAAAAAATTTTATTTGCTGGAACGGTTAAAAAACCAAAATTTTCTACATTACGTCTTGATTTTAAAGGAATTTATTATATGCCACGTATAATCAAAAGTTCAAAGCTTGGAGATGCCGCTATCTTGAAAGAGATAATAAATATTTTTAAAAAAGAGAAAATTAGAACAATTAGTTCATTATTTTTTAATCCAGAATTAACCTTAAAAAAAGGGAATTATACAAAAATTAAACCAAACAAAGAAGATAAGGCAGATATTAAGAAGGCCATTATTACATTAAATAAATTAAATAGTTACAATTTCAGCCAAGGAACAATAGTGAGAAATAAAAAAGTATTAGCAATTGAAGGAAATGAAGGAACCGAAAAAATGCTTAAAAAATGTAAAAATAATAAATTTAAAAACAAGGGTGTATTAGTTAAATTTCCAAAAAAAAAACAAGATTTAAGAATTGATTTACCAACGGTTGGATTAAAAACTTTAATTGAATGTAAATTTTCTGGACTTAAAGGTGTTGTCCTGAAGAGCAAACAAAACATTTTTTTAGAAAGAAAAAAGTGTATTAATTTTGCTAATAAAAATAAGATGTTTATTTTATCTAAATGAAAAAATTTATAATTTTTTTATTATTAATATTGCATACCAACGTTTATTCTTCAGAATTTAAACTAGAAAAGGTATACGAAGGTTTAAATCAACCTTGGAGTTTATCATTTATAGACAAAAAAAATATAATATTAACTGAAAAAAATGGAAAGTTATTTACTCTAAATTTAAAAAATAAAAAAATTATTGAAATAAAACATAACTTATCTTTAGTTAATCTTGGCCAAGGCGGTTTATTAGATGTGTTATACAATGATAAAAATATTTATATTTCATATTCTGAAAATAGAAATAATTGGAAAACAAGCACTAGTGTTGCAAAAGGCGAATTTAATAAAAAAATTATAATATTTAAGAATATATTTAGAGCAGAGCCGCCAATCGAATCTGGTTATCATTTCGGTTCCAGGTTGGTAATAAAAGATAAAAGTTTGTATATTACAGTAGGAGAAAGAGGTCAGGGCATGATTGCGCAAGATCCCTCTAAGCACCCTGGAAGTATTGTTAGAATTAATCTAGACGGGTCAGCTCCCAAAGATAATCCAAGATTTAAAAATAAAAAAAATTGGTTGCCAGAAATTTTTCAAATTGGAGTGCGAAATCCACAAGGTATGGCTCTTTCATCTATTGATAACAAAATATACTTAACAAATCATGGCGCTAAAGGTGGTGACTGGTTTGGAACTGCTAATTTTGGAGAAAATTATGGTTGGAAAATATTAGGCTGGGGTGGGACTAATTATTCTGGAACTAAAATAGGCCCAAAATGGAAATCAGGATTTACAAAACCAATTAAGTATTGGATTCCATCTATCGCAGTAAGTGCAATGACTATCTATAATGGAGATACATTTAAAGAATGGAATGGAGATGCATTAATTACATCATTAAAAGACCAATCTTTGAGAAAACTAAAATTTAAAGATAATAAGCTAATAAGTGAAAAAACTATTTTTCAAGGAAACATAGGAAGGATAAGAGACATTAAAGTGCAAAATCACACAGGCGATATTTATATGCTGTCTGATAACGGTGAACTATGGAAAATGTATAAATGAAAAAAATCTTTATATTAACAGGAGAACCTTCAGGAGACAAACTAGCTTCAAAAGTTATTGCAAATTTAAAAAAAATAAATCCAGGTGTAGACTATCTATCTGTTGGCGGTGAAAGTCTTAGTGCGCTAGGTATTAAATCTATCTATGACTTAAAAAAAATTACCTATTTAGGTTTTACAAATGTTTTTTTAAATCTATTTAAGATTAATAAAAAGATTAATCAAACCGTTAAAGCCATTATAGACTATAATCCAGATATACTATTTACTGTTGATAGCCCAGATTTTACTTTGAGAGTTGCTGAAAGAATAAAAAAAATAAATTCTAAAATTAAGACAATTCATTATGTGGCTCCACAAGTATGGGTCTGGAGAGAAAGTAGAGTAAAAAAAATAAAAAATTTTATAGATCATATTTTATTATTATTTTATTTTGAAAAAAAATATTTTGAAAAAGAACAAGTTAGTTGTGAATTTGTAGGCCACCCTTTACTAGAAAATAAAGAAAAAAATAGAATTGATATAAATCAAGTCATAGGTAAAAATAAAGCATTGATTTCTGTTTTTGCAGGAAGCAGAATATCAGAGATAAAAATTCTAATGCCAATATTGTTAGATTTTATAAAATTGATGAACGATAAGTATAGTGACATGACTTACGTGTTCCATTCAACAAAGGAATACTCTCAATTAAAACAATCACTTATTAAAGAAAGTAATCTACCAAATTGTGAAGTAATTAGTGATGATAAAATTAAGTCACACATTTTACAAAAATCTATTTTTGCTGTAACTAAATCTGGAACAGTTTCTCTAGAAATTAGTAATGCTAAAATACCTTCAATTGTTTTCTACAAGATAGGTTATATAAACTTTTTAATAGTAAAAAGTCTTGTAAAGACTAAATATGCAAATATCATTAATTTTGCAGCAAATGAGGAAATTATACCTGAATTACTCCAATCTAATTGTAATGCTAATAACATTTTTAAATACGTGAGTAGTTTTTTAGATGACCCAGATAAGATAAAAAGACAAGTTGAAAAAGTTCAAATTATTTTAAATAAATTGAAAACCGACAAGTCTTCATCTGAATTAGCTAGTTTAGCTCTAAATAAGTTTTTATAATGCAAGTTTACACGCACAAAGATTGTTTATTAAAAGACAATGGATTTAATCATCCCGAAAGAAAAGAAAGATTAGAGAGTATTTTAGAATCAATAAATGAAATTAATAATATAAAGATTGATTTAGTAGATGCCCCTATTGCAGACATGAACACAATCTCTTTAGTGCATCCCAAAAAATATATAGAAAGAATTTTTGCAAACATTCCCATAAAAGGTTTAATAGGTGTTGAAAAAGAACCTTATGCGGACACATTACTTTGCGCGCAAAGCCAAAAAGCTATTTTGAGATCCTGTGGTGCTGGAATAGCTGCAGCAGATAGTTTAATGAGCAAGAATGAAAGAATTTTTTGTGCAGTAAGACCTCCTGGCCATCATGCAGAAACAACTAAAGCTATGGGTTTTTGTTTTATTAATAATGTTGCTGTTACAGCAAGATATTTACAGAAAAAATATGAAATAAACAAAATAGCTATAATAGATTTTGATGTTCACCATGGAAATGGGACACAAGAAATTTTTTATAATAATGAATCAGTTGCATACGGTTCATCTCATGAATTTCCTTTATTTCCTGGCACAGGATCAGAGAATGAAACTGGCGTAGGAAATATTTTTAACGCTCCTCTAAAATCAGGAATTAAAGGTAAAGAATTTTTAGAAATATTTGAGAATAAAATATTAAATCCAATTGATAAGTTTAAACCAGAAATTATTTTAATTTCTGCAGGATTTGACGCACATAAAAGAGACCCACTTGCAAATATAAATTTAGAGTCCAAAGATTTTTATGAAATCACTAAACAAATTGTAAATTTATCAAATGTGCATTCAAAAGGAAGAGTGATTTCTTTTTTAGAAGGTGGCTATGACTTACTAGCTTTATCTGAAAGTATTAAAGAGCATTTATTAGCATTAAATATCTAGATATCCACAAAATCCTAAAACGCCCATATCCATTAAAAAATATATTAGTATTTTGTAACTAATAAAATATAGTGATTCTATGGAATTTTTAATTGTTTTAGTAATAAGTGCAATCATAGCAACTAATGGCATTACATCAAAATCTAAAGATAATGATGTAGCTGAGGAGGTAAAAGTTGTTGAAACTAGACAAGTAAAAACTCCAGAACCAGAACCGGAACCAGAACCAGAACCGGAACCAGAACCGGAACCAGAACCGGAACCAGAACCAGAACCAGAACCAGAACCAGAACCAGAACCGGCACCTGAACCTAAAGAAGAGGTAAACGCCGAAACTGCACCAGAACAAGATGCAAAACCTGAAGAGGAAGTTTCTCCAGTTGAGGAAAAAACTGCAGAGGCTAATGAAGAAAAAGGTATAAGTATGTTAAATATTATTCTTTATATTTTAGGTGTAATTTCAGTAATTGCTGCTGCAATATATTTTTTTATGAGAAGAGAACCTGCGCAAAGTGCAGCTGATATTGCAAGAGAACAAGCAAGTTCAGAACCTACATCTAAACCCGAACAAGAAGAAACTCATTTAGAACCAGAAACTCAACCTGAAACAGAGCAATCAGCTCAAGAAGAAACACAAACAGAATCTACAGAAACAGAGCAAAACTCTACATCAGATAATACTAACGATCAGTCGTCTAATAATGACGATGAAAATAACAACAGATAAAAATTCAAAATATAACAAATTTTTACCTTTTATATTTATGGAGCCATTCAAATTTTCACCAAGTGGGTTAACTTATATTAATTGTAGAAGATGTTTTTATTTATCTTATAATCATGGAATTAATTATGCAGGTGGTTTTCCTGGTGTATTTAGTACTTTAGATATATCACACAAAAATAGATTTCAAGATCTTTCAACCAAAGAAATGTTTTCCAAACTTCCTAATGGAAGATTTTATAAGACAGTAAATTCTGAAGAAGCAAAAATTAGAAAAAAAAATAAAGAAACTCAATTTAAAAAAATGGAATTACCAAGCTTTATTAGATCAAATATTATAAAAGATAAGAAATCTAGAAATTTTTTTTTAGCAGGTAAACCTGATTTAGTTGTAAAATTTGATGATAATACATATGGAATTTTAGATTTTAAAACCACAAGTGAAGATGATAAAACTCAAGCATATAAATATCAGTTAGAAGCCTATGCTCAAATTTTTGAAAATCCTGGAGAAACAGGTGTTGCTAAAACACCTAAATTATTTCCTGTTTCTTATATGGGTTTAATACAATTTACTCCAAAAGAAATTTTTGAGCATAACGATATGAACTATAAGCAAAATTTTAATATTAATCACTATCAACTAAAAAGAGATGTAGAAGATTTTTATGATCATGTAACCAACCTTATTGACATTGTTGTAGAGGAAAAAGTTCCATCTTTTAATAATAGATGTTCTGTTTGTATTGATACTCAAAAAAATTTAAAAGTTATGCAATTAGATTTTATTTAATCTTTTAATTACATTTTCTTTTTTTAATGATAAAATTACATCATATAAGCCTGGTCCAAATCTAGATCCAACTAATGCTATTCTAAGTGGCTGACCCACGCCTTTAAAGTTAGTTTTATGTTTCTCTATTAAAGATTTTATAACTGGCTCAAGTGTTTCTTTAGATAAAGTGATTAATTTTTCGTACTCATCAATAAACTGTTTAATTATTGCTTTGGATAAATCGTCAATAAGTTTTTTATCCTCAGTATTTATTTCTATTGTTTCTTTGACAATATATTGAGCGTTGTTCCAAATATCTTCTAATGTTTTTGCCTTGTTTTTTAAGAAATGCATTGATTTAATAAGAATATCTTCTTTAGATTGTTCAATGCTTGTTTTATATTTTGAAACATATTCTTTGAAAAATTTAAATAGATTTTTTTCATCTATAGTTTTTATGTAAGTTTCGTTTATTGAAAGTATTCTAGACATATCTAGTTTAGATGGTGATTTACCAACTCCACTTAAATCAAATAAATCTATACTTTCTTGCTTTGTAAATATCTCTTTATCTTTATATGACCACCCTAATCTCAAAAGATAATTTCTTAACGCATCAGAAATAATTCCTATTTTTACATAATCTTCTAAAGTAGAGGCATTATCTCTTTTTGATAACTTTTTACCTTGCTCACTATGAATAAGAGGAATATGTGCAAAGTTTGGAACTTCCCAGTTCATTGCATCATATATTTGTTTTTGTTTAAACGAATTAATCATGTGATCATCACCGCGAATTATATGTGTGATATTCATTTCATGATCATCAACTGTCGCTGATATTTGATATGTAGGAGATTTATCTTTTCTTAAAATAACAAAATCTTCAATTGTAGAATTAGAAATATTTCTTTCACCTTGAACTAAATCTTTTATAATTGTATTGCCTGACATCTTACTTTTAAATCTTACAACAGGTTTAACATCTTTTGGAATTTGAAGATCTTTAGCATCTCTCCACTTTCTATTATAAACATAAGGCATGCCTTGTTTTTTACATTTTTCTTTTTGCTCATTAATTTCTTCTTCAGAGCAATAGCATTCATAAGCAAAACCTTTTTTTATAAGTTCTTCTGCTATTTTAACGTGTTTAGTGATATTTTTTGATTGAATATATTCATCTCCATCGTGCTTAATTCCAAGCCAAGCTAGTGACGAGATAATCTGAGTTTTAAATTCATCTTTTGATCTTTCTTTGTCCGTATCTTCTATTCTCAGGAAGTACTTTCCTTTATTTTTTTTGGCTAACAGCCAATTAAATAAAGCAGTTCTAACACCACCAATATGTAAAGGCCCAGTAGGAGAGGGCGCAAACCTACAATTAAAAGACATTTAAGTTAATTAGACTATTTTAGTGAAAGTTTCTATATAAAGAAACAAGTTTACCTTGAATTTTTATTCTGCTTGCTGCGTATATTTTAGTTCCGAAGTTTCTATTAGCTGCTTCTAAAGCAATAGTATTTCCTTTTTTTCTAATTCTTTTTAATGTTGCCTCTTGATCATCTACAAGAACTACTGCAATTTGGCCACTATCCACGTTAGATGTTTTTTTTACAATGACAGTATCTCCATCATTAATTCCAGCTTCAATCATAGAGTCACCTTTTACTTTTAAACCATAGTGTTCACCGTTATTTTGTAAATCTTCAGGCAAAGAAACCCTATCAACTTCCTGTTGAATCGCTTCAATGGGTGTTCCGGCAGCAATGCTTCCTAAAACAGAAACATCAGATGATTTGTTTGTATTTTTATCTAACCCACCGCTTATTACACTAGGTGTAAAGCTATTAAATATATCGTTTGCACTAGCATTTTCAGGTAACTTAATCACTTCTAAAGCCCTAGCTTTATGAGCTAACCTCTTAATAAAACCTCTTTCTTCTAATGCTGAAATTAATCTGTGTATCCCAGATTTCGACTTAAGATTGAGTGAGTTTTTCATCTCTTCATAAGAAGGAGAGACCCCAGTAGATCTAATTTTTTTATTAATAAAAATTAATAAGTTTTTTTGTTTTTTTGTAAGCATAGAACAAACCTCGTACATCTATGTTCTACAAAAGTTCTATTTAAATTACAACTTTAAATAAAGGTCTATTTTACTGGTTTATTTGAGTAAATCTCTTCATCAACTCAACAGGATTGGCAGAATTTAAAAGTGATTCACCAATAAGGAAATTTTTGATACCAGTTTTATCATAGATGTATTTTGCATCTTCTGCACTTTTAATTCCACTTTCAGAGATAATAGGAGCTTTATGATTTTTAACAATTTCAGATATTGTAATGGTATTGTCAATTGATACGTCTAACGTTTTTAAGTTTCTATTGTTAATTCCAATTAAAGCCTCCTCATATTTTAAAGCAATTTCAGCTTCCTTTTTATCGTGCACCTCTACGATTATAGAAAGATTATGCCTTAATGCCTCTGTATAAATTTCATTTGCTTGCTTTTCATCAAGAGCAGCAATTATGATTAATATACAATCAGCGCCAAAACTCTTTGATAATGCAATCTGATAAGGATCAATAAAAAAATCTTTAGCTAAAACAGGAATTTTAAACTTATTTTTAATATCATTAATATAATCAAGTTTACCTAAAAAATGATTTTCTTCAGTCAAAACTGATAAACATGTTGCTCCATTATCAACGTACATTTTTGCAATATCTAAATGATTGAAATTTTCGACTAATACACCAGCCGATGGGCTTGCTTTTTTTATTTCAGAAATTAGTGAAACACCTTTATTTCTTTTTACAGCATTCTTAAAGTCTAAAAAGGTATTAATAGATTTAATTTTATTCTCAAGAGAGTCTAAAGAATTATTTTTTTTTACTAATTTTAGAGTTTCCTTTTTATCCTGAATAATTTTTTCTAAAATATTTGTCATTAAGCTAATTGTATTTTAGCTAAGTGCTGAAATACATTTCCAGAACTAAGGTGTTTTGTGGCTTCATCAAAAGCCTTTTTGAAATTAATTTCTTTCCCAGAAACAATTAATCCTGCTGCTACGTTCAAAGCAACAGATTGTGAAAATTCATTTGATTTACCTTTATAAATTTCTACAATTTTTTCAGCGTTGTATTCAGCATTCTTTCCTTTTAAGGCATTTTTATTACTAGAACTAATACCTAGATCTTTAGGATCGATAGTAAATTCATTAATTTTTCCATCTTTTAATTCCACAACATTTGTTTTAGTAAAAGGAGAAATTTCATCCATACCATCATCACTGTGAACAATGTATGCATGAAGTACATTATTTTCTTTTAATGCCTCTGCAAAAGGCTTCATCCATTTTTTATCAAAAACTCCAATTACCTGCTTCTTAACTTGTGCGGGACTACTCAATGGACCAATTAAATTAAAGATAGTTTTTTTACCCATTTTTTTTCTAGCCGGTCCTACGTATTTCATTGTAGAATGGAAATTTGGAGCAAACATAAAAGCAAAATTAAATTTTTTTATACTTTCCTCAACCTCAGTTGGTTTTAAATTAATATTTATTTTTAAAGCTTCTAAAACATCTGCAGAACCACAGTTAGAAGAAACAGCTTTATTTCCGTGCTTAGCAACTTTCACTCCCATACTTGCTAAAACAATTGCAGCAGCTGTAGAAATATTTAAGGAGTTTTGACCATCTCCTCCTGTGCCACAAGTATCTATTGCATTAGGATCTGTATTAACTTTATTTGCTTTATTTCTAAGTACATAAATTCCACCTGCAAGCTCATCTTTTGTTTCACCTTTTTGTCTTAGGGACTCTAAAATTTCAATTATTACAGCTTCATCATATTTTCCCTCCATCAAATTAGAGAAAAGTAGCTTACTTTCTTTAAAAGATAAGTTCTGACCTTTTTTTAAATTTTCAACGATATTTGTCATACTAATAAGTTATAAAATTTTTTATTAATTTCATTCCCACTTTAGTACTAATACTCTCAGGATGGAACTGAAACCCATGAATATTATATTCTTTATGCATTAAGCCCATTATTGTTTTATTTCTAGTTTCAGCCGTAATGATTAGGTTGTTAGGAAACGTTTTTCTTTCAACGACAAGACTATGGTATCTTGTAGCTTCAAAATTATTTTGAATATTTTTGAAAAGACCTTTTTTTTGATGTTTTATTTCACTTGTTTTTCCATGCATTAAGTTTTTAGCTCTTACAATTTTCCCGCCAAATACTTGTCCAATAATTTGATGACCTAAACAAACTCCAAGAACATCTATCTTTTTATGAACTTCTTTTATAATTTTCAAACAGTTTCCAGCTTGATTAGGGTTTCCAGGACCAGGAGATATTACAATTTTGTCATATTTTTTTTTTAAAATAGTTTTTCCATCTATTTTATCATTCCTAACAACATCAACATTTTTTTTAAAATTTGAGATATAATGATACAAATTGTAAGTAAAGCTATCATAATTATCTATTAGTAAAATTTTCATTTAATCTACAGCCTTCATTAATGCTTTAGCTTTATTAATCGTTTCAGCATATTCTTTGTTAGGCTTACTATCCGCAACTATACCAGCACCAGCTTGAACATAAAATTTATTATTCTTGATTAACGCAGTTCTTAAAGTGATGCACGTATCGAACTCCCCATTAGGTGTAAAATAACCAATCCCTCCTGCATATAATTTTCTTTTATTTTTTTCAAGTTCATCAATGATTTCCATCGCTCTTATTTTTGGAGCACCGCTAACTGTTCCTGCTGGAAAACCCGATAAAAGTGTTTCAAAAAGAGTGATCTTATTGTTAAATTTACCAACAACATTAGAGACAATGTGCATTACATGAGAATACTTTTCAACTTTAAATTTTTCAGTTACTTTAACAGAATTTATTTTGGAAACTTTTCCAACATCATTTCTGCCAAGATCTAATAGCATTAGATGCTCTGCTAATTCTTTTTTGTCTTTTAGTAAATCAAGTTCATTTTTTTTATCTTCTTTAGCATTTTTTCCTCTAGGCCTAGTACCAGCAATAGGCCGTATAGTAATCTCTCCCTTTCTGAGTCTAACTAATATTTCTGGACTACTACCTAAAATATTGAAGTCACTATAATTAAAATAAAACATAAAAGGAGATGGGTTAGATTTTCTCAAGTAGTTATAAATCTCAATTGGTTTTTTATTAATCTTTCTTTCAAATCTTTGGCTTAAAACAACTTGAAAAATATCTCCCTTTTCAATATAAATTTTTGCTTTTTTTACCAAAGACATAAATTTGTCTTTAGTAGTATTAGATTTTATTAAATTTTTATTAGGTTTATATGTAAACTGGTCGGGCAGTCTTATGTTCTCAAAGTCTTCATATAAGTCAAACTTCTTATTTATAGAATCGTATTCATCTTTATAATTTGTTATTTTTGTATCAGCATAAACATTTTCAATATAAAAAATTTTTTTCTTTAAATTATCATAAATTATTAAATTTTTAGGACGTGATAATCTTACATCAGGTATATTCAAATCATCTTTACAATTATTTGGAATTTTTTCTATATAACGAATTATATCATAAGAAAAATACCCCACCAGCATGGAAGACATTGAAGGAAGTTTATTTGGAATTTCAATATTAAAGTCTTTAATTAATTTATTAATAAATTTTAAAGAATCTGCTTTAATTTTAGTTTTTTTACCTGAGCTATTTAAAGTTATAGTATTTTTATTAATATCCCAGATTTTATCTGGATTTAAGCCTATTATAGTATAACGACCCTTAATCGACCCTTTCTCAACAGACTCAAAAATAAAACTATTTTTTTCAGCAAGCAGAAGCTTAAATAAATTTTCGACTTTGTAATATTGTTTACAAGTTCTTGATCTAAATAAAATTTGATGTTTTTTTTTAGAGTGCTTTTTTTTGAATTCGTTAAAACTAGTATTAATTTTCATTAAAATGAATTTTTTACACGATCAATAGTTTTCTGATTCAGTTCTACTTTATATTTTTGATTAAGCTGATCATCAAAAGCTTGATATACTTTGTTAATTAAATCAAGCCGAGCTTTAGCCTCGTATCTTTCAAATTCGTTAGAGGATTTTTCAATTTTTTTATATTTTGTACTAACAGCTAATATCAAAAAGTTTTTAGTTAAAGTGCTATTTGTTATAAGGTCAACTTGATTATCTTTTGTTAAAAATATTCTTTTAATTATTCCTTCAGTAAAAATTTCATTTTGTTTTAAATCAGATATTATATAATCTTTTAACTCTAAGTTATTTTCATTAGAAAATTTTTTTATTTTTGTACCGTCAAAACCACCTAGGCTAATGTCTTTAATAATAGAAGTGTTGTTATCAATTTTATTTTTAAAAATTAATTGAGTATTAAGTGCTTCTAAAACTTCTGGATCATTCATTGGTTTATTATTTTTTGTAATTGATTTAATTACAGCTAAATAATATTTATTATTAATTTTTATTATCTCAGGTTCTTTTTCATTTTTAATAAAATAAATTTTTTTAAAAAGGTTATCGGATAAATTTTCTATTTTTTTTTTGTTTTGATCTTGCTTATTTCTATCTATTTTATTAATTACAATAATCTTTAAATTATTTTCTTTGACAGATTCGTCAAAAGATTGTCCGTCTAAAATTTTATTCTCTATTATATCTAACTGCTTAAAAAAAGTCTCACTATACTCTGCACTAGCAGTTATAGCTTGAGGTGTTATTTCTACATAATTAATAGATTTAAACTCTTCTACAAATATCTTTTTATTTCTATCATAAAGATCTTTTAATTCTTTTTGTGATGGTTTTTTACTTAAGTGATATTTTTCTAAATCAATATATTTGATTGTTTTAATTTGATTTTCTTTTTTAAATATTTTTTTTACTAAGTTATCAGGCACGACAATTCCTCCCGCCAAAGAACTTAATAATTGTCTTCTAGACTCTTGTTTTATTATATTGGCTTCAAAAGCTGGAGCTGTTATTCCACTTTTAAGAAGAAATTTTTCATATTCTGTTCTAGAAAATTTACCATCTTTAAGAAATAATTTATCATTTTTAATTATATTTCTTAAAGCATTATCACTAATCTCAATATCCAGCTCTTCTATTTCTAGAGCCATGACTTTTCTACCAACGTATTCAGTTAAAATTTGATCTATTAAATCTGTTTTAGGCAAGTTTTTAATTTGTGCCTCTGTTAGATTTAATCGATTTACATAATTTACAAACTCTTGTGTACTTACTTTCTTAGAATCGATGGTGGCTATCACATTTTGATTTCCACCTCTAAATACATCTCCCATACCCCAAAACACAAACGGAAGTATTATAATACCTACAAGAAGTTTTACAAAAAACGATTTGGATACTTTTCCTATTGAAGTTGCCATTTTATTAATCTATTAAGTGTTTTAAAATAATACACCTATAAATCAAATTTTAAACTAAGGCAAATAATGAGATATTTTATTGGAAATTGGAAAATGTTTGGAGTGCCGAAATCGATTAGTATACTTAATATAATTAATTCTTTTCTCTCTAAAGACAAAAATAGAAATAAATACCGAGTAATTGTAACTCCCCCCTATACTCTAATTGAGTCATTTTCTAAATTTTTTAAAAATAAAAAGATAATGATTGGTTCTCAGAACTGTTATCAAAAAGAGCAATTTTCATCAAATACTGCAGCAGTGAGCCCCTATATGATTAGATGTGTAGGAGCCAAATACACTTTAGTAGGACATTCTGATAACAGGGAAGAAGGTGACTCAGACATAATGCTTAAAGACAAAGTAAAGTTTGCTTTAAAAAATAATTTAAAAGTTGTTTTTTGTATCGGTGAAAATAAGTCACAAAAAAATAAAAAACAAACTTTTAGCGTTTTAAAAAAACAATTAACCAAAGTTTTAGAAAAAGAATTTAATAAGAATAATATTATTATTGCATACGAACCAATATGGTCTATTGGAACAGGAAAAATACCAAATCAAATAGATCTATCAAAGACAACCATTTATATTAAAAAAGTTTTACAAAATATCTTCAAAAAAAAAAGTCCTCCAGTTCTTTATGGGGGATCTGTCGATGAAAATAATGTTAAGATGTTTACACAAATTAAAGAAATCGATGGTTTTTTAATCGGTGGAGCCTCTAAATCTTCTAAAAAATTCATTGATATAATAAAGAATTACTATAGATAGACATTATGGAAAGTTTGTTAATTACAATTAATATTATTCTTGCAATTATATTAGTTATTTCAGTTTTATTGCAAAAATCAGAGGGTGGAGCGCTTGGTTTGGGTGTTTCACAGGATAATTTCACGACAGCAAGAACGATGGGAAGCTTTTTAACAAAATTTACAGCAATAATAGCTACCTTATTTATTATTTGTAGTATCGCTATTGTAGCCATTTCAAGAGATGAACTTCGTGAAACACAATCGGTTCTTGAAAAACAAGAGGAAGAAAATTCAAATCTTCCACAAATTCCTCAGTCTAAATAATTAAGACTTTGAAATTAATACATTATAAAGTATAACATACTTCCATGGCGCGATACATATTCGTAACTGGCGGCGTGGTTTCATCTTTAGGAAAAGGTTTATCATCGGCTTCACTGGCTTACTTATTACAATCAAGAGGTTACAAAGTAAGGATTAGAAAACTTGATCCTTATTTAAACGTTGATCCTGGAACAATGAGTCCTTTTCAACATGGGGAAGTTTTTGTTACAGATGATGGAGCAGAAACAGATTTAGATTTGGGTCACTATGAAAGATTTTCAGGAATTTCTGCAAAGAAATCTGATAATATAACAACAGGTAGAATCTATAACGATGTTTTAAAAAGGGAAAGACAAGGGAAATATTTAGGTAAAACTGTTCAAGTTATTCCTCATATTACAAACAGAATAAAAGAGTTTATTAAGCAAGATGTCGCGAAAGAAGATTTTGTTATTTGTGAAATAGGCGGAACAGTAGGAGACATCGAAAGCCTTCCTTTTTTGGAAGCGATTAGACAATTTTCAAACGAAACAGACAGAAAAAATTCTTTATTTATACATCTTACACTAGTTCCCTACATGAAAGCTTCTGATGAAATTAAAACTAAACCTACGCAACATTCTGTTAAAGAACTAAGAAGCATAGGTATTCAACCAGATATTATTATATGTAGATCAGAAAGATCTATTTCTTTAGACCAAAGAAAGAAAATCTCTTTATTTTGTAATGTTTCAATAGACGATGTTATTGAAACTGTCGATGTAAAAACAATTTATGAAGCTCCAATAAGTTTTAATAAAGAAAAACTAGATGAAAGAGTATTAAAATTCTTTAAAATTAAATCTAAAAAGAAAGTTAATCTACGGCCTTGGAAGAAAATTACTCAATTAGTTTTAAATACGAAAAATAAGGTTAGCATTGCTATAATTGGTAAATATGTAGAGTTAAAAGATGCATACAAGTCTTTGGATGAAGCGCTCACGCATGGTGGTATAGCTAATAATTTAAAAGTCAATATTATAAGAATTGAATCAGATTATTTAAAACCAAGTGAAATTAAAAATAGATTAAAGGGTGTCTCAGGAATTTTAATTCCAGGAGGATTTGGCAAAAGAGGAACAGAGGGAAAAATTGCAGCAATTAACTATGCAAGAAAAAATAAAATTCCTTTTCTAGGAATTTGTTTTGGAATGCAGATGGCTGTTATTGAATTTGCTAGAAATGAACTAAATATTAAAAAAGCTACATCGAGTGAATTTGGTTCTTCAAACGCATCTGTAGTTGGGTTAATGAATGAGTGGATTAAAGATGGTAAATTAATGAAGGGAACAGACAAGAATCTAGGTGGAACGATGCGACTTGGCAGTTATGAAGCGAGGCTTAAAAAGAACTCTTTAATTCATAAAATTTATAAATCTTCGAAAATAAATGAGAGGCACCGCCACAGATATGAAGTTAATATAAATTATAAAGAGAATTTTGAAGAAAAGGGCATGCTCTTTTCTGGTTTATCTCCTGATCAAAAATTACCAGAAATAATTGAATTAAAAGATCATCCTTGGTTTATAGGAGTTCAATTTCACCCTGAATTTAAATCTAGACCTTTATCACCACATCCTTTATTCTCATCTTTTATTAAGGCTGTAAAAAAAAATTCGAATAAAAAATGATAAATCATAAAGTAAAATGCGCTAATTTTGAGATTGCTAACGATCAACCGTTTACATTAATTGCTGGTCCATGCCAACTAGAAGATGAAGCGCACGCAATTAAAATGTCATCTGAACTTAAAAAAATTACAAATGAATTAGGAATTAATCTCATCTATAAAACATCATTTGATAAAGCAAACAGAACAAGTCTTAAAGGTAAAAGAGGAATGGGTTTAGAAAAATCTTTGCCTATCTTTGATAGAATCAGAAAAGAAATTGGTCTTCCAGTTTTGACAGATGTTCACTCAATTGAACAATGCTCTAAGGTCGCTGATCATGTAGATGTTTTACAAATCCCTGCCTTTCTATGTCGCCAAACAGATCTGTTAATTGCTGCAGCTAAAACAGGAAAAATTATTAACGTCAAAAAAGGTCAATTTTTAGCTCCCTGGGATATGGCAAATGTAATAAAAAAAATTGAAGAATCAGGAAATAAAAACATTTTAATTACAGAGAGAGGTGCAAGCTTTGGTTACAACACCCTTGTATCTGACATGCGATCTTTACCTATTATGTCTAAATTTGGTTTTCCAATTGTATTTGATGCAACACATTCAGTACAGCAACCAGGTGGAATGGGAGAAAAAAGTGGTGGTCAAAGAGAGTTTGTGCCTTACTTGGCCCGAGCAGCAATAGCTGTTGGTGTAAGTGCAATTTTTATTGAAACGCATGAAGATCCTGATAACGCTCCATCAGATGGACCAAATATGGTTCCTTTAAATGAAGTGAAAGCTTTACTAAAAAAATTAACAGAGATCGATAAGTTAGTTAAATAAAAAAATGGTAAAAATCAAAAATGTTAAAGGTAGACAAGTTTTTGATAGTAGAGGAAACCCTACTGTTGAAGCTGAAGTTTTTTTAGATAATGGAATCTCTGCAATAGCGATTTGTCCTTCGGGTGCATCGACTGGAGCGTTTGAGGCTCATGAGCTACGAGATCAGGATAAAAATAAATTTTTAGGAAAAAGCGTTTTTATAGCTACAGATAATATAAATAAAAAAATTTCCCCAAAGTTAAAAAATTTAGATCCAGGAGAGCAGCTAAAAATTGATAAAATTTTATTAGAACTGGACGGAAGTGAAAATAAAACTAATTTAGGAGCTAATACTACTCTAGCAGTATCTCTTGCTATTGCAAAAAGTTCTGCTTTATTGAATAAAAAATCTCTTTTTACAAATTTAGGTAACTCTTTTTCTTTGCCAATTCCTTTAATGAATATTATTAACGGTGGAGCTCACGCTGATAATGATTTAAATATACAAGAGTTCATGATTAGACCTGACTCTGCAAAGAGTTTCATGGACGCAATTGAAAAATGCTTCCTAGTTATTCAAAATTTAAAAAAGTTATTACAGTCTAAAAAAATGCTAACAAACGTTGGGGATGAAGGTGGTTTTGCCCCATCAATTAACACCAACGAAGAAGCGCTTGAACTAATTGTAAATGCTATAGAGAAATCAAAATTAAAACCTGGTAATGATATTGCTATTTGTTTAGATGTCGCTGCAAATGAGTTGATTAATAAGCAAGGAGAGTATTCAATTCAATCAAATAATTTTACTTCAGCTAAAGATGTTATAACTTATTATAAAAAAATCACTTCAAATTACCCAATTAAATCAATCGAAGATCCGTTTGCCGAAGAAGATTGGAAGTCTTGGGGCAAAATTACTACTGAGATTGGTAATCAAGTTCAAATTGTAGGTGATGATTTATTTGTAACAAATTCAAAGAGATTAAAAAAAGGAATAGAAGATAAATCTGCTAATAGTATTTTAGTTAAACCTAATCAAATTGGAACTTTGTCTGAAACATTAGAAGTTATAAAAATGGCAAAGGAAGCTAATTTCAATACAATTATCTCTCATAGATCAGGGGATACAGAGGATACGTTTATAGCTGATTTAGCAGTAGCCACAGAATCATCTCAAATAAAAACAGGTTCATTAGCAAGATCCGAGAGAGTTGCTAAATATAACAGGCTGTTACGCATAGAAGAAGAACTTGGAAACAAAGTTAAAATGGCTAAGATCTAAGGATGCAACTTATTGAAAATTTAAAAAAAAAAAAACTTATATTTATTAATATTTTCCTTACTCTTTATATTGGCATCAATCTTATTGGTGGAGAAAGAGGTTTAGTTTCATATTTTGAAAAAAAAAATATACATAAGGAACTTATTCAAAAAGAAATGATTCTTAGTAAAAAACTTAAAAATTTAGAGCATAAAATTAAATTAATTAATAACAGTGATTTAGATTATTTAGATATGCTATACAGAGAAAAATTAAGATATGGCAAAAAAAATGAAATTATAATTAAGTTAAAATGAAAAAAAAAGCTAGACACCCAGAAAAAGTTAATAAACCTATTAATCCAATAAAAAATAAACCAGAATGGATCAGGTCTAAAATTGTAGACTCCAAAATTTTTTTTCAAACTAAACAAGTTGTTAATCAAAACAAACTAGTTACTGTATGCCAAGAAGCTAACTGTCCAAATATTACAGAATGTTGGAGTAAAAAACACGCAACATTCATGATCATGGGTGATACTTGTACAAGAGCTTGTGCCTTTTGTGACGTTAAAACTGGTAAGCCAACCGGTTTAGATATCTACGAACCAGCAAAAATTTCTCATGCTGTCAAAAAACTTAATTTAAAACATGTTGTTATTACATCAGTAGATAGAGATGATCTTGAAGACGGTGGTTCAAATCATTTTTACAAAGTAGTAACTGCAACAAGAAAAAAAAATCCTAATACTTCAATAGAAGTATTAACCCCAGATTTTTTAAGAAAAGGTTGTGCTTATAAGAAAGTACTCGAAGCAGATCTTGATGTCTTTAATCATAACATTGAAACAGTACCAAGACTTTATACTACAGTAAGACCAGGTGCTAGATACTTTGCTTCTTTAGAACTTTTAAAAAATGCGAAAAAATTTAATAAGAAAATTTTTACTAAATCAGGAATTATGGTTGGATTAGGAGAAAATATAGAAGAGATTACTCAAGTCATGGATGATTTAAGGTCTGCTGAAGTTGATTTCATTACAATTGGACAGTATTTGCAACCATCCGTTAAGCACCACCCTTTAAATCGTTATTACCACCCAGATGAATTTAAAGAACTGGAAATTATAGCTAAAACGAAAGGTTTCTTATTAGTATCTTCTTCACCATTAACAAGATCATCATATCATGCCGATGAAGACTTTAAAAGATTGCAAGACGCAAGAAATAAAAAACTTGAATGTCATCTGCATCAATAAAAAAAATTATTCCTTGTAAAAAAAGTCAACTTATCGAAATGGTTCTTGATATTGAAAAATATCCTGAGTTTGTCCCTTGGTGTATTGAAGGTAAGATATATGATAAAAAAGAAAGTGAAGATCTAATTATTTTTAATGGAGATTTAAAAGTTGGTAAAAGTCTTTTAAACGAAACTTTTTCAAGTCAAGTTTCTTACTATAAAGAAAAAGATAAAATTATAGTAACTAATCTCGGTGGTCCGTTAAAACATCTTAAGAATGAGTGGGTATTTAAAGAAGTAAATAATGCAACTCAATTAGAATTTTTTATTGATTTTGAATTAAAGAATCCTATCTTAAATAAAATTATGAAAAAATCTTTCGAATTGGGACTTAATAAAATAGCTAAGTCTTTTGAACAAAGAGCAATAAAAATCTATAAATAATGTTTGGCGTAACATCATTACTAATATTCTTATCTATTATTTGTAAATTTTTAGCTTCATACATTAAATCTTTTAGAACAGGGGACCCTAACGAAAGTAATTTAACTTACTGGATGTTCTCTTATGATTTTAAATCTCAAAACAAACAATGGCATCCCGAAGATCATCATTTGTTAAAAAGAAAAAGAAAGAGAAATGCTTTAATATTTATGCTTTATATTATTATATTTTTAATTTTTTTGGCTTTTAATAGTTTTTTAGCTCACTTATTAGATATGATTTTAAATATAAAAAAATTTAATTACCCAATCTAAACAAATTATTTGATTGATTTTAAAATTAAAAATATTGATTTCTTTACGGTAGCTTTTTGAATAAATGATCTTCCTCTATTCTTAAATTGACATCTATTTATCACTACTTTTTTTCCAATTTTTATTCCAATATAAACAAGTCCAACTGGTTTTTGTTTAGTACCACCACTAGGCCCAGCAATTCCAGTGATAGAAACACAAACATGGCTTTTGCTTATTTTACTTAGATTATTAACCATAGATAAACAACATTGAATACTAACAGCGCCATGTTTTTGAATAACCTTTTTAGGTACTTTCAGTAAACTTGTTTTAGCTTGATTAGAGTATGTGATTAAACCCATTGTAAATACTTTAGATGAACCATTAATCGAAGTAATATTACTTGAAAGCATTCCACCAGTGCAAGACTCAGCAAAAGCTATCTTTAGCTTTTTTTTTTTTAATAAAAATACAATTTTTTTATTTATATTCATGTAAATAATTTTGATTTAATAATCATAAATACTATTAAAGTTAACACAACATAAATACCAGCAATCACATCATCAAAAATAACACCAAAGCTATTTTTAAAATTTTTGTCAAAATAATTAATTGGGAAAGGTTTTTTAATATCAAAAAATCTAAATAGTACAAAAATATAAAAATAAAATATAATGGCTTCTTGCGATAATTTTGTTGTACCGTGAGCCATCTCATATAAATAAATAGGTATTGATTGACCTATTACTTCATCAATAACTACTTCTTTTGGGTCTTTATTAGATTCATCTCTTATGTAACTTGAAACAGCGTAAAAAGAATAAAAAAATATTAAAAGTAATGAGATTAAAATAACAGATTTAGAGATGTCTAAAACATGAAATGAACTAAAAAGAAACACTACAGTGATTAAAGACGTAATAGTTCCTGGGGCATACCTAATTGTGCCTATTCCAAAACAAGTTACAAATAAAAAATTTATATTCTTAATCATATTTAATTACAGAAGTAATTACTTCACAGGCTATAGCTTTTTCTTTTCCTATAACACCTAATTTTTCAGTAGTTTTGCCTTTTATATTAATTTGATTTTTTGAAATTTCACAAAGTTTAGAAATATTTTCAATCATTTTGTGTTTATATTTTTTAATTTTAGGTGTTTGAGTAATTATATTTACATCTATATTATTAATGAAGTAACCTTTTGATCTAGTCTGTTCTATTATTTGTTTTAATAAGACTGTAGATCTTATGTTCTTGAATTTTTTACTTTTATCAGAAAATATTTGACCAATATCTCCCATCTGGCAGGCACCAAGAATTGCATCTGTAATTGAATGCAATACAGGATCTCCATCAGAATGACCTAGTGTCCCTAAAGGGGATTTAATTTTTAAACCAGCTAAATAAAGTTTTCTTTTTGGAACAAGTCTATGGACATCAAATCCTATACCTACATTCATTTTTGATTTATAGATATTTTTTAAATTTTGAAGATCTGATTGATCAGTAATTTTAAAGTTATTTATTTCTCCTTCTATAAATTTTACTTTATTAAGATTCATATATAGAGAAATGTCATCATCCTTATATTTTGAAGAATTAGTTTTGTGTAAGTGATAAATTTCTTTAAGATTAAAAGCTTGTGGTGTTTGTGTAAGAAATAAATTATTTCTATTTTTCCCTAAAATATACTCATTTATACTTGAATCTATTTTTTGTTTAACCGCATCTCTAATATTAATTTTTGGAACTACAGCTCTTGCATTTTTCATATTCTTAATTATTGAGCTAAATAATTTTATTGAAAAATTAGGTCTTGCCACATCATGAATTAAAACTTTTGAAATTCCTTTTAACTTAACTAAATGATTTAAAGCATTAAAAGCGGATAGTTGTCTATTTTTTCCACCTAGGATTAATTTCACATTTTTTAATTTAAGTGATTTGACTCGTTTTGTGTCTTTTTTATTATAAACAAGGATTATTTTTTTTATTTGTTTGAATTTACGAGCTTTATTGATGTTTATCTCTATTAATGATTTACCAGCAATTTTTTGATAAGGTTTAGCTATATTAGATTTAAATCTATGGCTATTACCTGCTGCAAGAATAATTAAACAAAAACTCATTGTATAAACTTATATTATATTTATATGAATAATTAACGCTTATTTAAAATGTTTAAAATTATAAAAAACTTTAATTGGATTATTTCGTCTTCATTTTTATGTATATTTATGGGGATTGTAACATTTTTAACCTTTATTAACGAAGGTTTTGTCCCTTTAACTGATGAAAATCTACAGATCTTATTAGTAATTGATATTTTCCTATTATTAATTTTCTTTACTTTAATTTTCAAAAATTTTTATAGATTTTACTATGTAGGTAAAAAAGAAAAAAAAGGTTCAAAAACAAATTTAAAATATATATCTATATTCTCAATTTTTACCTTAATCCCATCTTTAGTGGTGGCTACATTTTCATTATTTATTTTTAACTTTGGTATACAAAAATATTTTGATAAACAGATTACAAACGCAGTTAATAATTCATATGATGTAGCTAAAAATTATTTAGAAGAAAGTAAGAAAAATGTTGAGTCAGATGTTATATTGATGAGCAATGGTTTGAATCGAGCCTCAAGTTACTATTACTCTAATCAAAAAAGATTTAAAACAATATTGAATTCAGAGAAAATTTTAAGAAGAATAGATGATGTTTACTTAATTGACAGCTTAGGAAATATATTAATGTCAAATGTTAGGGATATAACAGATGAATTTATAGTTCCTTCAGATGAAGACTATGACCAAGCTCTAGTAGGGAAACCAGTTTTAATTTCAAATAATCTAGAAAATAAAACAGCTGTGATGAATAAGTTAGTGTCTTTGGTTGATACATATTTATATATTTCAAGAAATATTGACCCAGAAATTTTAAGATATTTAAATGAGACAGAACAAGCTGTAAGTTTTTATTATTCAGTTGAAAACAGTCAAACAGGTATAAAAGTTACTTTTGCAATAATTTATATAATTCTTGTTACTCTATTATTGTTTTTGTCAACGTCTATAGCTATAACATTCGCATCAAGGTTGACAAAACCTATCGTTAATTTAATTGGTGCATCTGAGGCTATAAGCAAAGGAGCTTTAGATGTTAAAGTTCCAAATATTGATACTGACGAAGAGTTTAAACAGCTGAACAATAATTTTAATTCAATGATTGATAGACTAAAAAAACAACAAGACAAACTACTAGCAGCAGAGAGATACGAGGCATGGGAGTCTATTGCTAGAAAACTTGCTCATGAAATTAAAAACCCCTTAACTCCGATTCAACTGTCTATTGACCGCTTGAGAGAAAAGTATTCTCTAAAACTTAATGAAGATTCAAAAGATTTTGATAAATACTTAGAAACAATTAATAGGCAAATTAGAGACATAGAAAGTTTAGCTAATGAATTTTCTAATTTTGCAAGAATGCCTAGACCAATAATCAAAGAAATAAATATTATTGATGCTATAACCCGATCAATTGATTTTATTAAAATGACATCTAAAAATGAAATAAATATTATATCAAAAACAAAAAGACTTATGATTAACGGAGATATTGAGCAGCTGAACAGAGTATTTATTAACTTAGTTAAAAACTCAGAGGAAGCATTTCTAGATTTAAGCAAAAAAGATACCAGTTTTAAAGGTAAAATTGATATAGAAATTATTAGCAATAATGACTATATAGTGATTAAATTAAAAGATAATGGCACAGGTATACCAAATACAAAAAAAGTAATGACGCCTTATTTTACCACCAAAACAAAAGGAACAGGTTTAGGATTACCTATAGTTAGCAAAATAATTAATGAACATTCTGGAGACTTCTTAATAGAAAATAAAAAAGATGGAGATGGAGTTAAAATAGAAATTTCGTTACCAAAAATAAATGCATAAAGAAATACTAGTTATTGATGATAATCCGGATATACGTTTTTTAATTTGTAATATTTTAAAAGAGAAAAATTTTAACGTTCGTTCTGCTGCTAATTACGATCAAGCTGTTTTAGAAATAAATAAGAAATTACCTGATTTAGCTATTGTTGATATTAAATTAGATAAAGCAGATAAAGACGGGATTGATTTATTAAAGTTGATTATTAATAAAAGTAAATTAACTCCTGTAATTATGGTCTCAGGACACGCCACTGTTCAAATAGCTGTTGAGGCTATAAGACTGGGAGCATATGAGTTTATAGAAAAACCATTTTCTACAGAAAAAATATTAAATTATGTAAATAGAGCTTTAGAAAACGCAACATTAAAAGAAGAAAAAGATCTCATTGAAAATAAACTATTTCATTCGTTCGAAATAATTGGAAAAAGCCCTGCAATTGTAAAAGTAAGAAAAACAATTGAGAAACTATCATCATCAGAAAGTAGAATATTAATTTCTGGACCTACAGGATCAGGTAAAGAGCTAGTTGCTAGAAAAATTCACAAATATTCAAGCCGTTCGAAAGAACCTTTTGTGATTTTGAATGCAGCATTACTTAAAGAGAAGACATATGAAAAAGAGCTATTTGGTCAAGAGTTTAATGATGGTAATATTTCTTTTGGAGCATTAGAGAGAGCAAATAAAGGAACTTTATTAATTGACGAAGTTGTTGAAATACCTGTTGAAACGCAAGCTAATATTTTAAGAGTTTTAATTGATCAAAAATTTAAACGAGTTAATGGCATAAAGGATATAAATGTCAATATAAGGCTTATCTCTTCGACTTCAAAAAACTTGCAAGAGTTAGTTGCAACAGGAGAATTTAGAGAGGACCTATATCACCGCTTGAATGTAGTGCCTATTGAGTTAAGCTCATTAAGTTCTAGGACCGAAGACATTCCTTTATTAATTGAATATTTTAAAGAGATAGTTTCACAAATTAATGGTGTTCAAAAATCAAAAATTAATATTACAAATGACAATCTATACACGTATAATTGGCCAGGAAACGTGAGAGAATTACGAAATTTGGTAGAAAGAGTAACCATTTTGTCATCTAACGAAAGCCAAGCAAATATTGATAAGTTAATGGATGAGATTTTATCATCGACATCTACTTTAAAAAATGTTGAATCTCTTTTAGAGAAGTCATTTGCATCTCCATTAAAAGAAGCAAGAGAACATTTTGAAAAAGAATATTTAACAAAACAATTAAAAAAAAATCATGGAAATATTTCAAAAACGGCAGATTTCATTGGTATGGAGAGGTCAGCACTTCATCGAAAACTAAAATCTTTAGGTATTAAAGGTATCAATTAAAATGAATATAATCATATGTGGGGCTGGCAAAGTTGGCTTTTCAATCAGTAAACAATTATCGGCACAAGGTCATTCAGTGACAGTTATTGACCAATCATCAGAAGATATAAAAAAAATTAACGACACTCAAGATGTTAAAGGTATTGTAGGTCGAGCAACTCTACCAACAGTTTTAGAAAATGCAGGAGCAGAAAAAGCCGATATGGTCATTGCCGTAACAAGAAATGATGAAACAAACATGATTGTTTGTCAATTAGCTAGTTCATTATTCAATATTTCAAAAAAAATTGCACGAATTAGAACTAAAGATTATTTAGAGGGAAAATGGGGTAAACTTTATAATAAATCTAATATTCCAATTGACGTAATTATTTCTCCTGAACTTGAGGTTGCTAAATCTTTATATAGAAGATTGGAAGCACCTGGTGCATTAGACAATGTTCCTTTTGGCAATGGTAAGGTAAAAATGTTGGAAATTTCAATTGAAAAAAATTGTCCAATTAAAAACATACCTTTAAAAGATTTGACTGTAAAATTTCCAGACTTTAAAGCAAACATACTAGGTGCTGTAAGAAAAGAAAAATTTTTGTATCTTAAGAAAAATGATAAAATGCTAGAAGATGATAATGTTTATGTAGTTGTCAGCAGTGATCAATTGAATGCAATTCTTAAGGCATTTGGACATGAGGAGAAGGCTGCAAAAAATATTTTAATCATAGGTGGGGGAAACATTGGGTTAAATTTAGCCAAAATGCTCGAAGCAAATTTTGAAGATATAAGAATAAAAATAATTGAAAAAGATAAAAATAGAGCTGAAGAAATAGCTAATGAACTATCTTCTTCAATTGTTATCAAAGGCGATGCCTTAGATGAAGATATTCTTAAAGAAGCGAATTTAGAAGATTCAGAAACTGTACTAGCACTAACTAATGATGATGAAAATAATATGATGGCTTGTGTTTTAGCTGAAAAAACAGGTAAAAAAAAGAGAACTATCGCTATAGTAAACAAAACTAATTATAATTTATTGCAAGACTCTTTAAATATTGACGACCTAGTTGATCCAAGAATGACAACTGTCTCTAGAATTATGGAACACGTACATCGAGGCACGATCGGAACAGTTTATTCACTTCTTGATGGTGAATATGAATTTATAGAAGCAAAGATTTTAGAAAAATCTGAATTATTAAATAAAAAAATTAGAGATTCAAATTTACCAGAAGACATTAGAATAGGAGCTATTGTCAGAAAAAGTCAAGTTATCATACCAAGATCAAACTTTATTTTTGAAACAGATGATCTTGTTGTTTTTCTTGCAAAAAGAGAACAACTAAAAGAAGTTGAAAATATTTTTAGTATCAGTTCTATCTAATAATGAATTTTAAAAGCATCAGTTACTATCTAAGTTTATTTTGTTTTCCTATAAGTATTTTAGCTTTTATAAATATTTTATATTCATCTTATTTTGATTATTTTTTAAGTATAAATTCTTATTTTACAACGCTCACTCTTTCATTTTCAATTGGTTCAGCATTACTATTTTTTGGTAGAAGATCAAAAAAAAGGATTAATTTTATAGAGCAATTATCATTAATAATTCTAGTATACTTATTGACCTCTTTTTTTATTGCTTTGCCTTTCTATCTCAGTAACTACCAAGTAACTTTTTTAAATTCTTTATTTGAAGCAATTTCAGGAGTTACTGGTACAGGTTTTTCAATTTTTGATAATATAAAATATCTTGACCCTACTTTAATATTATGGCGCTCGTCGTCACAGTGGATAGGAGGTTTCTATTTTTTAATTTTTTTGATTCTTATTTTTTCAAATAAACAATTTAATTATAAGATGAATGAATTAAGCTTCTCTGGTGATGGAGGTATTAACTCAGAAAATAATATTAAAGATCTTCTATTTAGAATTTTTATTTTATATTCTGTGTTAAGCTTTATTATTTTTCTACTGTTGAATCTTTCAGATGTCAGAATGTTTAACTCACTAAACCTTAGTATGAGTTTAATTTCAACAGGAGGATTTATTCCAACTGATTCACTAGATAAAATTATTCAGTCTAACCCACAGAAGTTAACATTTATATTTTCATTGCTAATATCATTATTAAATTTTTTTTTAATTTTAAATATTTTTGAAAAAAAAACCATTATTCGTGAGCATAAAGAGGACTTATATTTAATAATATTATCGATAATTCTTATTTTACTTGTTTATTTAAATAATTATAGCGGTTTAAATATAATCATAAGCGTCTTAAGTAGTTTAAGTAATTCAGGATTATCACTATTAAATTCTGACAGTAACTTAAGTTTATATTTTATTTTAATTACCGTTATTGGAGGGTCTTTAATTTCTAATACTTCAGGTGTTAAGTTTACACGAGTTTATATTCTCTTAAAAACAGTTTCTTCGGAAATAATTAAATTAGTCAGCCCAAATAGTGTAGTAAATAAAAATATTTTTAATTCAGATAAAAAAATTACAGATGATGTTATAAAAATTTCTTTTTTAATCTTTATATCATTTTTTATAAGTTTATTTATTCTTTCGGGAATATTAGCGTTTGACAGTATTGATTTTGAAAAGTCATTCAAGTTATCTATTTTGACAATCACTAACACAACAATTTCCTCAATGCATGATATTGGGCAGGTTAATTTTGCAAGTTTATTAACAACTTCAAAATTAAGTTTGATTATTTTTATGATTATTGGAAAAATTGAGTTAATATCAGTTTTTTTAATTATCAAAAAAATATTTTTTAAAGATTAGTATGTCTAAAATTGTAATAATAGGCGCTGGTGCTATGGGTTCTGCTTTTGCATTGCCTTGTTTAGACAATAACCACGAAATAAATATTATTGGAACACATTTAGAAAATGAATTTATAGACGAATTAATAAAAAATAAAAATATACACCCGGGTTTAAACACTACAATTCCTGAAGGTATTAAAATATTTAAGTTTGAGAAATTTGAAAACTTATTGAAATCTAATGTGGATTTAATTGTTCTTGGCATAAGCTCCAAAGGTATAGAATGGGTTTCTGAGCAGTTAAGTAAAATTTATAAAAATAATAAAATTCCTAATCTTTTAATGCTTACTAAAGGTTTAAGCATTCATGAAAATAATTATGAATTGTTAGTAGACAAACTTGAAAGGCTGCTTTTGGCAAAAGGTATAAAAAAAGTAAACATCTCAGCAGTTGGTGGACCTTGTCTTGCAGCTGGTTTAGCAAATAGAATACACAGTAGTGTAATTATAGCTAATAAAGATATTGAAACTGCAAAAAAAATTGCAGATATGTTGAACACAAGTTATTATCATACCTCTTATTCGAATGATCTAAATGGAGTTGAGGTAGCAGCTGCAATTAAAAATATTTTTTCTATGGCCGTAGGTGCTGCAAAAGGTCTTTGCAGTAAAAATGTTACAGATGAAGTAAGGGAAAAAAATTATTTAAATACTGCGTCTGCTCTAATAAAGCAATCCATCCATGAAATGGAGATTTTCGTTGAACATCTAAAAGGTAAAAAAGAAACGGTGAAAGGTTTAGCTGGTCTAGGAGATCTATATGTTAGCTCTGGAGGAGGTCGAAATGCAAAAATGGGTTTTTATATTGGCGAGGGTTTGAAATTTTCAGAGGCAAAAAAAACTAAAATGGAAAAAGTTACTGTAGAAGGTGCTGATTTGGCAGTTGAGATAGCTAAGAAAGTAAAAGAAGATTTTGACATAAAAAAACTCCCTTTAATGATTGGCATGATTAACGCAATTGTTGAAGACAAAAGGCTAGAACTTAATTGGGAGTCTTTTAGATGAAAAAATTTATAATTTCAATTGATGCGGGCACAACTTCTGTAAGGTCTGTTTTGTTTGATTTAAAAGGAAAACCTATTTTTTCTTCTCAAAAAGAATTTACACAATACTTTCCAAAAAATGGATGGGTTGAACATGATCCAGATGAAATATGGGTTAAAACTAAAAAAACCTTACTTGATGTTATTTATAAGGCCAAAAAATTAAGAGGAAAAGCTTTAACTATTGGAATCACAAATCAAAGAGAAACTACAATTTTATGGAACAAAAAAAATGGCAAAGTTGTTTACAAAGCAATTGTTTGGCAAGACAGACGTACTGAAGAATTTTGTAAAAAATTAAGAGACCAAAATAAAGAAACTTCTTTTTTTAATAAAACTGGTTTACTTATAGATCCATATTTTTCTGCAACTAAAGTTAAATGGATATTAGACAATATTCCTTTAGCAAAAAAATTAATGAATAGAGACGAGTTACTTTTTGGTACAATAGACACTTTCTTAATATGGCGATTAACTAAACGTCAAATACATGCGACCGATGCAACTAATGCAAGCAGAACGATGCTTTATAATATTAGTTCTAATAAGTGGGACGATGGAATATTAAAATTATTAAAGATAAAAAAAAATATTCTACCTGAAGTAAAAGATTGCTCTGACGATTTTGGGTCAACACATTCTTCTGTTACTGGTCAATCTATACCAATTAGTGGTGTGGTAGGTGATCAACAAGCAGCAACAATAGGTCAATGTTGTTTTGAGCCAGGTTCTTTAAAAAGTACATACGGAACCGGAGCATTTGTATTACTTAACACTGGTAATAAAATTATTTACTCAAAGAATCGATTATTAACCACTATTGCTTATAGAATAAAGGGCAAGACCACTTACGCAATGGAAGGCTCCATCTTTATTGCTGGTGCAGGCGTTCAATGGTTAAGAGATAGAATGAAATTTTTTAAAAAAGCACCGGAAACTGAAAAGATTGTGCGATCGTTAAAAAGCAATAGTGACGTTTATTTAGTTCCGGCTTTCACTGGTTTAGGTGCACCTTATTGGAATGCAAATGCTCGCGGTGTGTTGAGTGGCTTAACAAGAGACACCGGGCCAAAACAAATAGTTAGAGCTATAATAGAATCGGTAGCCTACCAAACATATGATTTATTTGAAGCAATGAAACACGATGGTTTAAGACCAAGATTAGTTAAAGTCGATGGAGGAATGGTAATGAATAATTGGTTTTCACAATTTTTGTCTGATGTAGTTAATGTTGGTGTCTTAAGACCAAAAGTGCAAGAAACTACTGCATTAGGAGCTGCCTTTATGGCTGGGCTCCAAATAGGGGTATATAAGTCTTTAAAAGATATTTCTAAAAGTTGGTCGTTAGATAAAAAGTTTTCACCTAAAATGAAAAATATAAAAAGAACAAACCTCTTAAATGGTTGGTCCAAGGCAATAAAAAGAACTTTAATAAATTAATTCTACTTAGAGTTGCAGACTTTTTTTCTCTTTACTTATCACTGCATATTTGTTCAAATTATTTATTATAATTAAACAATAACAATAAAACGGGGGAATTAATGTTAAAAACATTTAAAACTATTTTAGCTGTTGCTGTTTCATTTTCAATCTTAACTATTTCTAATGTTTTTGCTGACGGTCACATGGCAAAACTTAAGAAATGGTCTGATGGTGAGTTTAGTCTTTCTACTTTATCTGCAAAAGATAGAATGAAAGAATTAACTTGGTTTCATGATGCTGCTAAGCCATTCAAAGGAATGTCTTTAAAAGTAGTATCTGAAGGAATACCAACGCACGTGTACGAGTCTAAGACTCTCACAAAAGCGTTTGAAGATATAACTGGCATTAAAGTACAACACCAAATCATCGGAGAAGGTGATGTTGTAATGGCTGTTCAAACACAAATGCAAACAAACGTAAGTATTTATGATGCATATGTAAATGATTCAGACTTAAT
>Ga0209631_10000052_pt1 | contig 137004 bp, 113 predicted proteins | sample COG_08_FD_184752 | JGI IMG/M metagenome (GOLD analysis project Ga0209631, IMG submission 184752) | Pelagic Microbial community sample from North Sea - COGITO 998_met_08 (SPAdes) (version 2) | ecosystem: Environmental > Aquatic > Marine > Neritic zone/Coastal water | place: Helgoland, sampling...
ATCTCAAGAGCTATCTTGAACATGGTGCGCTCAACAGTTCCTAGGTAAGTCTGGCTTAAGCCTTTTCGGGTCTGTCTGTATGCTTCCCATGCAGTTTTAAACGGTACTGAGGCGTTACGTTCTTGGGCGCGCTTTACAAAGCTTTGAGCGACCTCGCTCAAGCTCTCTGTGAAGCCTTCGGAGAGCAGCATAGCATGAGCCCGTAGTGCATCTTGGGCTAGGTCCGCGGGTATTTTACGACTCTGCGAACCCCATTGAGAGAGCATTGCTTTGAGGCGTTCGGCTTCAATTTCTGCGGCTCTCTTGCTTTTAAAAAACTTTCGTTCGCGTTTCCCGCTAGCCGAATATTTCTTAGGAATCGATAAGCGCCAGCGCTTTCTGCTTTTATCGAATATTGGTGTAATCGGAGGGGCTTTTGGTGCACGCATAGGATGAGGGGATTAGTCACTAGGTGTGCCTAAAAGTGCCTATTTATCAAGCATATTAATGCTTTTTGGTGCATTTCCTTGCAATTGGGCAGTCCGTGCTGCGGGCACAAAAAAACCCTTAAGTCGTTGAACTTAAGGGTTTAAAAGTGGAGCCACCTGTCAGAGTCGAACTGACGACCTGATGATTACAAATCAACTGCTCTACCAACTGAGCTAAGGTGGCCTACTTACTGGATCGGGGACTTGAACCCCGAACCAATTGATTAAGAGTCAACTGCTCTACCAATTGAGCTAATCCAGCAAGTTTGTTAGTGACGTTAATCGCTAACGAAGATGCGGAGATTGTTTCAGAAGTTCATTCTGTCAAGCCAGCGATTTTGTTTTTTTAATTTTCTGTTTCTGCTGGCTCTACACCTAGCTTGGAGCTGCGCTCAGACTGGGGTCCTTTGCTGTTGGGGCGCTTTGCGCGGGGACCTTTTTTAAGGTTATGCGGAGGGGGCGCCATGAAGCCTTGCTCTTCGAAGAGGGCTTTGCGCTCTGCGGGCGACATCGCATTGAGCTTTTTGCGCCATTCTGCGCGCTCTTCCGGGCTCATTGCCATCCAGCGTTCGCGCATGGCTTCGCGTTGCTGTTTGGGAATGGCTTCAAATTTCTTGCGCATCGCGGCGATTTTGCCGGGTGCCATGTTGTCAAATTTGCCGATCCGTTCTCGTAACTGTGCCTTTTCCTGGGGCGACATCTTTTCGATGCGCTCGACTGTTTTACGCAAGTTGACCAGCTCGGCATCGTCCATTTGCAGTAGGTGCTGCAACATGCGTGTTTCTCCGCCTGAACCTTGTTGAACTCGGTCTTCGGAAGCACTGTCAGTGGTTCCTTGTGCGCCGGCGCTGGTGGCTGCAATTAATAGACAGGCGAGTGCTGTGATGAGTGTGGGTGTTTTCATGATTCGATGTCGAAGGTGAGTGCGTCGAGTGTGCTGAGTAGATGAGTGCTACCAAAGTGTTCGTCTTGCAGTTGGCCGAGTCCTGCGAGGCTTTCCTCTAGCAAAAAGATTTCCTGCATGTCGGCCGCGCTGAGCGCCGGAGCTAGAACAGCGCTGGGCTTGCTCGGTATGAATTGTGCGAGGGTGAAGGCGACTGCGATCAGTGCGGCGAGCGGCAGTGCAAAGCGTAGCAATTGTCCGACGGGACTACTGTGGCGCTTGGCGGCTGGTAGTGCATCGGCTGCAGCCAGTACACGGGCGGCAAAGTCGGGGCTGGGTTGCAGCGGGCGGCTGGCGAGGAGGTCATCGATTGTGCGGTCGAGTGGGTCGCGTGAGTCTGTAGTTTTCATGACGAAAATGAGTGGCAAAGTTTGAAGGTGGGAAGAGTGGTCTAGGCGAAGTCTTTGAGTTCTTGGCGCAGCTGTGTGCGGGCGCGGTGAATCCAGGTCTTGACCGAGCTGGTACTGGTGTCGAGGGCTTTAGCGATTTCGTCGTAAGCAAGCCCTTGTTGTTGTCGAAGTAGGATGGCGTTGCGCTGGTTTTCGGGTAGGGCTGCAAGGGCGTGGTGAAAGGCTTGTTCGATTTCGCGGCTACCATCGACTGGTTCGGCGTGTTGTTGCATGACGAAGTCGGTGGGATCAATAAAGTCGAGCGGCCGGCGTGCGCGTTTGCGGTAATTGTCGATCAAGCGGCGGCGGGCGAGGGTAAAGATAAAGGCACTGAAGGTGCCGCGTGCTGTGTAGCGCGGCGCGGCGCGGTAAAGCTCGAGGAAAGTCTCTTGCGCGAGGTCTTCGGCGTCGGCGCGATTGTGGGTGGAGCGGTAAAAGAAGTTTATCAGCCGGGTTTGCCAGCGCTGTACGAGGCTGGCGAAGGCGCTGTGGTCGCCTGCAGTTAGAGCGCGTAGGCAAGCGCTGTCGATATCTTCAACAATCATTGCAGGGGCTGTGGCTGGAGTGGTTTTCGGCATAATACCTGCGGGCGGGTTTGGATATGTCGTCCAAGTGCCTAATGTACTGTGTGTATATGTGTGCATCCTTACTCAGACAATCGATGTTTTGCAAAGAAAGTTGCATGACTAGAGGCATTTTTTATGAGTCGCGGCCATTTTTTGGCATTGCACCTACTTTTATGGGCGCATTCTGCTGGGATAAACTACCTGCAGGTCGACTACTGATAAAACCAATAAATATGCGGGTTGAGCTCGATTTGCGCTGTAAGTTATACACAATGAATTGCGAACAACTTGTGTATAAATACTATATCTAGTGCGATTTTATGAAAAATATACGATATACGGTGTTCATTTATTTGACAGCACAGATTTGCTGGCACACAGTTGAATTTATCGAACGACCCCATTTACCCTCGAAAAATTCTATCTGACTCATTTTCAACAGCTTCAGTTGCGGCGATAGCTATCCTGACAAATAACCCGCGATTTTTGTTCTATTTTTAACCCTTTCAATCCTAACCAACCACTCAAACAGACTCATGGAAAAAACCTACACAATCGGCGATAAAACTTTCGTCCTCGACGAAGCGAAAGCAGCAGAAGCCTATGCTGCTAAAAAAGTTATTAACGGCAAGGACACGATGTTCTTCAATATCCTGCCGCTGAAATATCAGTGGGCATATGATTTGTATAAAACCATGAAGAACAATCACTGGGAGCCAGAAGACATCCCAATGCAGAAGGATGTCGAGTTGTGGCGCAGTGCCGACCTTTCTGATGCGGAGCGTTGGATCATCAAGATGGCAATCGGTTATTTCTCTGCGGCGGAGGGTATTGTGGGAGATAATATTCAGCATGTGACCCGTGAGTTGGTGACTGCTCCCGAGCTCAAATTGTTGCTCGGCCGCCATGCGCATGAGGAAAACATTCACGCGGACTCACTGGTTTATATGATCAGCTCGCTTGGCATCAACCCGCACGAGTGTGAGGCGATGTTTGAAGATATCCCAACCATCAAGCGCAAGACTGACTTCGTGGTGACTAACTCCCGTGGCTTGCGTCGCGACATGGATTTGACCACCACAAAGGACAAGCAGGCATTCGCTAAGAACTTGTTCCTGTTTGGACAGTGCATGGAAGGCACTCAGTTCTACGGCTTGTTTGGCATGGTGCTATCACTTTATCGTCAGAACAAATTCCCTGGTATCGGCCAAATGTTTCGCTACACACTACGCGACGAGTCGAATCATATCGAGGTGTTCCGCAATTTGATCATGGATCTAATTGAGGAGAATCCGGATGTGTGGACGGCGGACTTTAAAGAAGAACTGCGCGACTTGATGCGCGAAGCGATCTCGCTGGAGAAGGACTTTATTAGCGACTGTCTACCCGTCAATTCGGTGGGCCTCAGTTCAGAAGAATTCTGTCAATACATCGATTACATTGGCGACCGTCGTCTTGAAGATGTTGGCCTAGAGCCGTTGGGCGCTGGCGCTTCTAATCCATTCCCTTGGCTCGCTGAGATGATGGACATTAAGAAGGAACAAAATTTCTTCGAAGGCCGTGTGACCGAATACCAGAAAGCATCTGCGCTGGGCCAAGTCGACGACGACGAGCTATAACCTAAAAGCTCACGATCACCTCTCTTCCCGGAGTGCGGACCTCGTCCGCACTCCGTTTTCCATTTTCTACTGATTCTCAGGCCGACCCAGCCACCCCATTTACTAACTTGAACCAAAACAACAAACAATGATCCAAAAAATTCCATTCGAAGAAGATCTCGAACTCAAGCGTTACGCGTCCACTCCCAAAGATAAAAAACCGCGCTTTGATTGGGCAGCGGTGATTGGTGAAGACAACTTTCAACGCTCCGAAATTAAAATTGAAGTCGAGGGTGGCGAGCGTGATTTCGATCTTGCTGAGATTGCCGATACTATTGGCGCGGCTCTGACTGACTTGCTTTTGTCTCGTCAGGAAGAAGAAATTTACACGGATGTGAATCAAAAGTTTGTGGCGAGTATTGCAGAGAGTGTCGGCAAAGTGCTAGCCACTTCGATTGAGCAAGGCCGTGCATTGAAACTATCGGCGCACGACATTCATCTTCTTATTGAAAAGGCATTGATCGAGAACGATGCGCACGACGTCGCTAAGAGCCTGGTCTTTGGTCGTGCGAAGGGCCAAGAGCGTGAGCGCGAACCCGTCTCGATTCGGCTGATTCGTCGTAACGGCCAAGTCGTGCCGTGGAACGAAGCGAAAATCGAAGTCGCGGTGCGTAAGTCTTTTCTCTCGCTGCAATTGGACTCGACTCCAGCAGTCGAAGTCGCACGTGCTGCAACCGATCGTTTAAATGGTACCGGCCAGGCATTTCTCAATATCGAAGATGTGCAGGATGCGGTGCAAGAAGAGATGATGCGCCAAGGTCATTTCAAGGTCGCCGAAGCATACATATTGTATCGTGCGCACCGTTCGCGCGTCCGTGAGGATGAAGGAATCGCCGATTCTAGCGAAACATTGCAAGAGGCGATGATCGTCGTCACCGAAGCAAATGGTGAGAATTCATTCTGGGATGGTCTTGATCTCAAGCGTCGCATCGAATTCGCGATGATTGGCTTGGATCTTAATTTAAGCGCGGAGGAAATCGACGACGAGTTGCGCCGTTCGCTCTATCCGGAGATGACGCGTTCGGACTTGCAGAAGACGATTATTCTCAATGCCAAGAGCATGATCGAGCGCGATGCTGACTTTTCGCTGTTTGCAGGTCGTGTATTGCTGACATACATTTACGAAGAAGTACTGGATTGGGACATTCTGCGGGACGGTGTCGAGCAACTCAAAGACGCGCATCGCCGCGGCTTCAAGAGTTACCTAAAACGGGCGATTGAGATCGAGCGCATCCACCCGAAACTACTCGACTTCGATCTTGATCAGATCGGTGCGGCACTTGATCCATCCGCTGATCTCGATTTCGATTATCTCGGCGTGCAAACCTTATACGACCGCTACCTGATCGTTGATAAGACTGGCAAGAAGCACCGCCACTTGGAAGTACCGCAATACTTTTGGATTCGTGTTTCCATGGGCTTGTTTCACCATGAGAAGCAAGACCGCGAGGGCTACGCCATCCGTCTCTATAATCTCTACAAGAGCCGGCGCTTTTGCTCCTCCACACCGACACTGTTTAATTCTGGGACGCTGCACTCGCAACTTTCTTCCTGCTACCTCTACAAGGTCGATGATAGTATCGAGTCGATCATGCACCGCGGCATCGCCGACAACGCCTTCCTATCTAAATGGGCTGGTGGCCTCGGTGGTTCTTGGACTGCGGTTCGCGGCACTGGGGGCTTTATTAAAGGTACCAATGGCGAGAGCCAAGGCGTGATCCCATTTTTGAAGTTGCACAATGACCAACTCGTCGCAGTCAACCAAGGCGGCAAGCGTCGCGGTTCTGGTTGTGCGTATTTAGAGTCGTGGCACAATGATTTACCCGATTTCCTAGAGTTGCGTAAAAACACCGGTGACGACCGTCGCCGCACGCACGACATGAACACCGCGAACTGGATACCCGATTTATTCATGCAGCGCATGGAAGCTCGTGCCGAGTGGACGCTGTTTCGCTCAAACGAAACACCAGACCTGCACGAACTGTACGGTAAGGCGTTTGAAAAGCGCTACACGGAGTATGAAGCGATGGCAGAGCGTGGTGAAATCTTTGGTCGTAAGCAACCCGCTCTCGACCTGTGGAAGTTAATGTTGCGGATGATCTTTGAAACCGGGCATCCTTGGATCACCTTCAAGGACCCGTGTAATGTACGCAGTCCGCAGGATCATTGTGGAGTGATTCATAGCTCGAATCTCTGTACCGAGATTACCCTTAATACAAGCGACGAAGAGACTGCGGTTTGTAATCTGGGTTCGGTGGTGCTCGACTCACATCTTGATGCCGATGGTAACCTCGATCATGCCAAACTGCGTGAGACGATTAGCGTCGCAGTGCGTGCCCTCGATAACGTGATCGACATCAACTTCTATCCGACTGAAGCGGCCAGGACTGCCAATAGTCGCCACCGTCCGATCGGGCTCGGTATCATGGGGCTGCAAAACACGCTCTACAAGAAAGACATCGCATTTGCATCTCAGGCAGCTGTTGAATTTAACGACGAGTTCATGGAAGCCATCGCCTATTATGCCTACGAAGCATCCAGCGACATTGCCGCTGAGCACGGCACTTACAGCAGCTATAAGGGTTCCAAATGGGACCGTGGTCTGATGCCTCAAGATACACTGGATGTACTCGAGCAAGAGCGTGGCGAGAAAATCGAAGTGCCGCGTGCGGGTAAGATGGACTGGAAGCCGCTGCGCGAAAAAATCGCTAAGCACGGAATGCGTAACTCCAACGTGCTCGCGATCGCACCGACCGCTACGATCTCTAATATCATGGGCACCACGCCTTGCATCGAGCCGACCTATAAGAATCTGTTCGTGAAGAGTAATCTGTCCGGCGACTTTATCGTGCTCAATGGCGAACTAGTGCGCGACTTAAAGAAACGAGGTCTATGGACGCCCGAAATGCTTGATCATGTTAAGTATTTCGATGGCGAACTCGACTCAATCGAAGGCGTGCCGCAAGACCTGCGCGATAAATACCGCACCGCATTTGGGATTGAATATAAATACTTCATCGATGCTGCCGCGCGTCGCCAAAAATGGATCGATCAGTCGCAATCGGTGAACTTGTTCCTTGCTGAGCCAGATATTAAAACACTCTCGCACATGTATCGCGATGCATGGCGTAAGGGCCTCAAGACTACTTACTATCTCCGCACCCTCGGCGCTTCCAACATTGAGAAGGCAACCACCAGTGTGAAAAAAGAGAAGCGTGGACGTGTTGGCCAAACCGATGCCGAAGCGGCGGTGTCCGCAGCAACCAAAAAAGAATTCAGTGCGGCAGAGGCTAAAGCGTGCTCAATCGAAGCCATGATGAATGGTGACGAGTGCGAAGCTTGCCAGTAACATTTCCACGAAATATTGTTGTTATTGTTGTCTTATTATAAGAAAGCCGCATCCGAGAGGGTGCGGCTTTTTTGTGGTAACCGATGACGGTAAAGAATCCCAGGGCAGTGCAAAGGGGAGGGTCCGCCTTCGGCAAATCGCAAGGCATGAGTTTCGAATACTGCGGGTGAGCCCGCAGGTGAGGGAGTTCGCGTTGAAAAGCAGTCCGCCGGCCGAGCAGAAACTAACTAGCTTAGGATTTCAGGTAGATTGCTGGTACTATGACTAAAATGCTTCGCTGGAATATTTGCTTGCTGTAACAAAGTCAGCCAATAATTCGCCAGTGGGGTATCTTTCTCTGAGAGGATGATATGCTCTCCTTTGCGGAGATTCTTCGCGCCTCCGCCAGCGACAATCGCGGGGAGGTTCTTTAGTTGGTGGCCGGTGCGAAGATTGGTGCCGTAGCTGACGATGCAATTGTCATACAAGCGGCTGCCATCGCTATCTTTCGCTTCCTTTAAGCGATCTAGGAAGTGTGCAAATAACTCGGAGCACTTTTGATCTCGTTGGCGGGAGGCATTCTTGCGAGGTTCGGAAAAGCCATAGTGGCTGAGTGAGTGCGCTTGCAGCGCGACCCCGATACCAACGAGCAAAGAGCACACGGGTTGGCGATACGTCACCACTCGAGTCGAATCGGTCTGTAGCGCGACAATGATCATGTCGTACATTAATTTAATCTCTTCCTCACCGATCAGTTGGTCGATGGGCTCGGCAAAAGGCGCATTTGGTTTAGGGATATTTGCCCATTTCGCCTGCCGCTCTAGTCCGAGTTCGACCTGACGCACGCCTTGGAAGTATTCATCCAGTTTTTCGCGGTCATTGGTGCTCAGGTTGCGTTTCATTGCGCTGGCATTGACTCGCACGATGTCTAAAATACTTTCCTTCTTTCTTAAGCGATCATCTAGTTCGGCGCGGGTACCAGTCTGCTGTTGGAATATAGTATGATATAAATCAATCGGCTGGTCGATGCCCGGCATTGGATTGCCACTGTCATTCCAGGAGAGCGAGAGTCCGTTTCCATGTCCGGAATTTTGCAGGCCACTCTTTTCTTTGGCAGAAAGTACTAAGGATGAAAAGCGCGTGTCCTTGCCCAGATGTTGCGCTGCGAGTTGATCGCAGGAAATTGAATTGAAGAAACGTTTGCCGGGAGTGCCAGAGACATTAGCGCCGGTGAGGTAGGATGAACTACCGCCATGTGGATTGGTCGCACCTATATTGGTTAGATTCGAAACCATGGTGAAATCGTCTTGGTGGCGCTTCAACGGCATCAACCCTTCGGTGAGGCCGATATCTGCGAACCGTCCCGCCTGTTTGGGATAGAAAGTATCCTCAGTAAATCCAAACCCGCCTCCAAGGAAGATCATCCGTTTGGGTGCAACATAGGAGGATGCCGTCTTGCCGAATGAAAAGCTCTCAAGGAAGGGGAGTGCCAAGCAGGCGCCACTTGCACGGAGAAAGGAACGACGAGTGATGGGGTTGGTTTTAAATTGGCTCATGACATTCGGGGCTTACTTGGATTTGAACAGAGGATTTGAAGTAATAATGTGGATCATATCACGCATTCGATAATTAGTATACTGAGAACGGTTCACCATCGCCAGTATCGCCTCATCATCTGAGAACTCCATCGTGCGACCAAGGCCGTAGGCGGTCATCGATTCGATCATCTCCTTGGCCAACTTATGTTTTTGGGTTTTAAGTAAGGCTTTTAAATGATCGAGGTCACGATAAATCATGCCACTCACCAATTTGCCGCTTTCTTGGATGTGAATATCATCATTGCCGACTGGTTCCGTGTCGCGCCAGCGTCCAACCGTATCAAAAATTTCCAGACCAAACCCCAACGGATCCATCCGGCTGTGGCAGGATGCGCACGCTGCTTGGGATTGGTGTCGCTGAACCATTTCGCGATTGGTCAGTGGCTGCTTGGATGCACTGCTAAGTTCGGGGACATTCGGCGGTGGTGGCGCGGGCTTATCATTGAGTAATTTCTCAAGAATCATCGCGCCGCGAATGACAGGTGAGGTGCGCTCGCCATTTGAACCCATGGTCAGGAATGCGCTTTGACCGAGTAAGCCGCCGCGTGGGGAGTTCCAGTCCAATGCAATCTTTTGAAAGGCATTCGGGTCCTCTGAGCGAGTGATCGGCATACCATAATAGTCAGCCAGCAGCGAGTTAGCGACGATGAATTCTGAATCAATTAAATTCGTAATCGGCAGATCTTCGCTCACTAAAGTCTTATAAAATTCGACGACTTCACGGTAGGCAGAGTAGCGCACACCCGAATTAAATAGATAGTATTGGTTTTCATCGACCGTGATTGCTTGGTAGCGGTCTAAGTCGCCCCATTGGCTGGAGAACCCTTCGTAAAAGGCCTCCGATTTCCAGTCCGTCAGCATGCGATTCACTTGGCCCTTCAATACCTTGGGGTCGGACAAGGCTCCATTTTCAGCAAACCGATACAGCTCCTCGTCTGGGAGACTGCTCCAGAGGAAATATGCCAGCCTGACTGCAAACTCTCGATCACTCAACTGGCGGTCCTTCGGCCCCGATCCAACTTCTTCTAAATATAGAAAACTAGGGGAGGCCAAAACGACCGCGATTGCCTCACCCATGGCTTGATTGAAGTTTTGCCCGTTCGCCCGATTCTCCTCAAAAAGTGCCAGCAGACTATCAATGTATGCCGGTTCAGGTTGCTTGTGGCGGAATGCTTGGTAGGCGAATCGCTCGATGAACTCCCGCGCATTGTCATCTGAATTCAACGAATTGCTGTAGCGTGAGGCACCATCTTTAGCATTGATCAATTCACCGAAGAAATTGGTCTGTTGCCGGTAGAATGGCCCCTCGGTTTCGAGCCAATCGACCCAAACGGCCGCCCAAGCCCCCGGCTTATCGACCAGCTTGATGTATTTGGAGACCCCACCGTTGATCTCTGGTCGATTCTCATAGATGGTTAAATTGTGGCTATTATCTCCAAAGCGAAGCCTGTTTAATAGTTCGACTTCATCTGGCTGCCTGTCGGTACCGTCGAGTTTAAAAATGCCAACAACGCCATCAGCAGAATCCACTTTTAAATATTTTCGCACTTCCGGCGCTCCCTCGACTGCACCGCCATTGATGCGTATACGGTAACTGGCGCGAATGTCCGGATTGCGTCCGAAGTTGACATTAATGCGTGTTGAATTTCGGATGTCGGCGAAATAAAGAGCGTGATCCACTAGGGGATATTTTAGGTATTTTACTGGTTTATCATAGTTGGCATCTCGCTGCCTAAAGAAGATATTCATATCTCCCGCGTCTTGAAATCCGATTTCTTGCCAAGTTTTGCCGGCATCTAGCATCTGCTTCTTGCGCTCAAAATCTGCTACCAGTTTACGCAGCTTTTGGTTGGTAAATTTTTCTGGTTCAATTCGCTGAATAGCTGTTTTAGCTAGCGGTCGGCCAGACCACTTAAATCCTTGTTCCGCAATTTTTTTGCCGAGCTCGAAATACTTATCGAAATCATTGGCACTGAAGAATTGCTCTTCACCCACCGTATCAAATGAGTCTGCTTCAGCGTCGGGAGGGATGATGTGCGGTGAGATCTCAAAGCCGAATAAATCACGAATGGTATTAGCATATTCACGCTGATTGAGTCGGCGCATGGTGATTTCGCCGCCATTTGCGGTTAATCGCTTACGCGCGTCAACCAATGAGCGAGTCAATGAATCCAGCACGTCGATTAATTCCTCGTTAGACGGTCGAGGCTCATCTTCTGGGGGCATTTCACCACCATTCAAGACATCCAAGACATCCTGCCAGCGTTGCGCGGCATCGTTGGTGGTGATTTCCCAGTGCACTTGATCGAATCGCAACTGACCTTTTTGCTTTTCCGAGCCATGGCACTGTATGCAATGTTGCTCCAGGAAAGGCTGAATGATTTCTTGCGAGAGAGGTGTGCCCTCGACCAGTGAGTCCAGATCTTGTTGGAATGAGTCACTTTGGTCTGCCAGCAGCTGAGAGGTATCTTCCAGTTCGGCTTTGAGTGAGCTGACAAATGCCGCTAGTTGAGCGGCATCAGGCCTGGGCTCCTCTTCAGGCGGCATTTCACCGTCTTCCAAGACAGTCAGTACCTCCGACCAAAATTCAATCGAATCGCGCCCGTCCAGACTCCATGAAGCACTGTCAAAGCGAACCTTGCCCTTTTGCTTATCTGGACCATGGCAGGCGATACAGTTTGCTTCAAGAAAGGGCTCAAGCTCCGATTGTAGAAATGGTGGGTGCTCCTGTGGGGCGGTAGTGGCAACGACTACCAGCGGCGGCTCTTCAATGATGACCGGCTCACTGCTTGGTTCTAACGGCGCGCTGGTAGTAGTTTGATTCGACCAATACACATAGCCCCCAACGCCTAAGACGAGTGTGAGTGTTAACAATATGGACGTTTTACCAGGTGACATAAATATATGCTGCAGGTTGGGTAAATATAACCTATCTAATATTCTTTATGAGAGGCATATTCTAGCAAGTGGAAAAAACTCCGTAACGTACAAAACAGACTAGCATTAGTCTATCTATTAGCTGCTAGCAGTGGCACTGTTGAGCAATTTCCGTCGAGCTTGTCTTGTTGATGCTAAACTATCTTCGTCGGATCGTTTCTTGAGTGGAATCCGCTTTAGTCGATTTAGCCACCAGTGTTCATATCGAAGCGATTGTTGACAGTAGCAGTTGGCAGTTAACTATGTGCAGTTTACATTGGAGCAGAGTTATTTTTACCGATAAATTCCTTATGACGAATCAAAAGTTTGAATCCAGCAGTGCGACGCTGCAAGCCGTGCGAGAGCGTGTTGGCCAAGTGGTGGTCGGCCAAGAGGCTCTAATAGAGCGTTTATTGTTGGCGTTGCTGTGTAATGGCCACGTGCTATTGGAGGGTATCCCCGGAGTAGCAAAGACGCTGACTGTCAATAACTTGGCGCAGGCAATTCATGCGCAGTTTAGTCGCATTCAGTTTACCCCTGATCTATTGCCTGGTGATTTAACTGGCACCTTGGTATACGACCCGCGCACGCATTCCTTTACCGCCGAGAAGGGGCCGATTTTTACTAATTTGCTATTGGCGGACGAAATTAATCGTGCGCCCGCCAAGGTGCAGAGCGCTTTGCTCGAGGCGATGCAGGAGAAGCAGGTGACACTGGGCAAAGAGACCTATGACCTGCCGAAGCCTTTTTTAGTGCTGGCCACGCAAAATCCAATTGAGCAGGAGGGCACTTATTCGCTGCCTGAGGCACAGGTGGATCGCTTTATGTTTAAGCTCAAGGTTGGATATCCGTCGATGGACGAGGAGTTGATCGTGATGCAGCGAATGGCCAAAACCGAGCCGACGCTGACGGTTGAGCCAATATTGACGATTGAAGAATTAATGGAGATGCGCGCAACAATGGAGACGGTCTTTATCGATGAGAAGGTAGAGCGCTATATTTTACGCCTAGTGGATGCGACACGGCACCCTGAGAAATATGATTTGGATCTGGGTCGTTATTTGCGCTTTGGCGCTTCGCCGCGAGCTTCGATTTATCTATCGTTGGTTGCTCGCGGGCATGCGTTGATGCAACAGCGTGACTATGTGATTCCTCAAGATGTGAAAGATGTGGCGCATGACCTACTGCGCCACCGTCTGGCGATTTCGTATCGTGCAGAAGCGGAATCGATCACTTCGGATGATCTACTCAACCAGATTCTAGCCAAGGTGCCTGTTTCGGAGTCGCTGAGTTAAATAGCATCGTGTTAAGTGAACTAGAGAGTCAGCTGAATTTGCTGGAGCTGAAGTGTCGCCGTCCGGTGGAGCATTTACTTGCGGGTGAGTACCGTTCAGTATTTCGGGGGCGTGGTGTCGAGTTTGAGGACGTGCGTCCGTATCAACCAGGCGACGATGTGCGCTCGATGGACTGGAAAGTCACTGCGCGTACGGGTGAGCCACATATTAAACGCTACATTGAGGAGCGTGAGCAGTTCATTTACTTGTTGGTCGATGTATCGGCGTCAATGTTGCACGATGCTGATGGGCGCAAGCGCAAGACGATGGCCGAGGTGTGTGCGTTGCTGACCTTGGCTGCGGTTAAAAATCACGATCGTATTAGCCTAATTTTATTTTCAGATCGTATTGAAAAGATTGTACCACCAGGCAAAGGGCGCAGTCACGCGATGCGGATTATGGATGCGCTGATACACTTTAAGCCGCAGGGGCGTGGCACAGATTTTACACAGATGTTGGGGCGCTTTGGCCAGATGGCGCGTAAGCATTCGATCGTGTTTGTGGTATCCGATTTTATGACCGACGGCTATGTGCAAGAACTGCAAGCCTTAGCCTTTCGTCACGACGTCAATGCCGTCAACCTCAGCGATTCGCACTTATTAGATACGCAGGTGGCCGGACTGGTGCGCATGCAGGATTCGGAGTCGGATGAGCAACGCATAATCGATCTCGGCCGTGGTGGTGGCGAGATGCCTGCGCATAGTGCGCGTCTCAAGCAAGCGATGCTGGAGTCGGGAGTGGACCTATTGGATCTACCAGTGGGGAGCGATTGTGTTGCAGCCCTGGCTGGATTTTTCCATCAACGGCAACGCCGTCAAATGGATGAAACCGGAGGATAATCAGTGATGCGTTTTATTTTATTTCTTTGCGCGTGGCTACTGCCGCTGTTCGTCATTGCAAGCTTGGCGCCAGAGGTTTCTCTACGGTTGATCGAAGGGACATATCGCCCGGGAGATATAGTTGAGCTGCAAGCTGAGATGCGAGGGATGGACTATGCCGAGTTTGAACTGCATGTGCCAGCCAACGCGCAGTTGCACTTTGTGACGCTGACGCGTGAGCCCGTGCGCTACGTTGAGGGTCTTTATATACAGCGTGTTTTGTTGCAGCTACAACCGTTGAGTGTAGGAGACTTTGATCTAAATGGGATTGCGGTGACGATTGCGCAAGATGGCGTGACGAGGGAGATCGCATTAGCGCCGGTGTCGTTCACTGTCGCGTCGTATGCGGCCGAGGATTCATCGGATGCTGTTGCCGAATTAGCGGCAAATTTTTCTGGGGCAACAATGGCTACAAATAATTTACGCATCACGATTGGCGTGTTGTTTGTTGCTTTAATGTTTGTCTGGTTGTGGATGCGTAAGGTGAATGCAAAGCTAATGGAAACCGCTGAGGCCGAACTGGGCTTGAGTGATTTGATCATGGTCTTGGAGGAAAACGCTCCGTCGCTTCTTCCGTGCGAGTCTGACGAATGGAAACGAGGAAGCGTTGGCTCGAAGAGTGTTGCTACGCTCGGAACCCTCTACGGGTGCTCGGAGGTAACCCCCGTGATGATTGCTGAACGACTGCTGCAACGCGCGGATCTTTCAATGTCGTCGGTCTTGCGTCAGCATTTAGAAGCCGCAGTCTACGCGAATCGCTTGGATTCGACCGTTTTGTTACAGCTGCTTCGAGAGGAGGTCGCGCGATGAGCTTTCTCTTTCCATGGGTATTGTTATTGATTCCGCTGGTAGTATTGGCACTTCGTGCGCGATCGCGCCGCAGCTCATTGCAGGTGGCATCACTCGAGTTGTGGTCAGGTTTGAATACAGGACGTGCACGCTATTTATGGATACCTATTTTTTTACGCCGCATGACTTTGGTGTTGTTATTGGTGGTGTTGGCACGTCCACAGGCCGGATCAACTTATAGTATGGATGTCTCTGAGGGGATCGCGATTCAACTGCTGGTCGATGTGTCCAGTAGTATGGATATGAATGTGCGCGATTTAGATGGTCAGAATCGTAGTCGCATAGAAGTGGCCAAGGAGATGGTGCAGCGCTTTATCAATGGCGATGGGGATACTTTGGATGGTCGCGGTGAAGATCTACTAGGATTGATTACATTTGCACGCTATGCGGATACGCGTAGTCCGTTGACGTTTGGGCACGATGCGTTGTTACAGATTGTGAGTAGTTTGGAGGTGCAGGAGCGGCCAAATGAGGATGGTACAGCTTATGGTGATGCATTGGCGTTGGCTGCGGCTCGATTGCAAAACATTAAAGAGCTACAATTCGGATCAGGATCAGTCGACGTCGATGCAATCGAGAGTCGTGTAATTATATTGCTGACGGATGGTGAAAATAATTCTGGTGCACACTTGCCGCTAGAGGCGGCGGGCTTGGCTAAAGAGTGGGGTTGCCGTATCTACTGTATCAGTTTAGGGGATACGGAGCTTCGACCTTCTGGTAAAATGCAGGTTGATAAATTGACGGCAGCCGAGAAGATTCTGGAACATATTAGTGATCAGACGGGCGGAGTTTTTAGGCAGGCAAGCGACTATGAGTCATTACTCTCGGTCTATGAAGAAATTGATCGACTAGAGCGCTCGGAGATAGCCACGCGAAGTTATGATCGTGTGGCAGAATGGTTCTGGTTGCCGTTGAGCTTAGCGCTGCTGTGCTTGTTGATCGCGCTACTATTGGAGGCGTCTGTGTTACGCGTCGTACCATGAGTGCATTTATTTTTCAGTGGACGTGGGTTTTGCCACTCTTGTTTTTTGCATTACCGCTATGGTGGTTGTTGGCCTATGCAAGTAGGCGGCGAGCGGAGTTAATTAGAGTGATGGGCGGCGGGCTCAATACGCATCGAAAGTTGCGTGATACGCTGCGAATTACAGCATTTGTATTGCTGGTGCTGGCGCTTGCTCGGCCGGGGTATGCGCCAGAGAAATTGTCGATCTCGCGTACTGGACGCGATGTCGTCTTTGCGATCGACGTGTCGCAGAGTATGCTAGCCGAAGACGTTATGCCTTCGCGCTTAGCAGTCGCCAAACAAGCAGTACGTGATGCACTGAACGTCTTCAGCAATGAACGCGTGAGTTTGGTCGTTTATGCGGGCAGTGCCACGATTCTATGTCCGCTGACGTATGATTACGATTTTGTGCGCTATATGCTGGACCAGACGCATACACGCAGCGCGGATTTTGGTGGCACAACATTGCAATCAGCGGTCGAGAAAGTGGTCGATCAAGTTCTCATGAAAAATCGTGCAGGTGTACAGGACTTGGTGGTAATAACAGATGGTGGCGACCATGGTTCGCAGATGGGAAAAGTCACACAGTTACTGCAGGAGCATAGCGTGGATCTGCTGTTATTAGGCATCGGAAATCCGCACGAGGGTGCACCGATTCCGATTGAGGATGTGGACGGCGTGCGCACTTTGTTGCGTGCAGATAAGGCAATTATTTATACCAAGCTGGATGATGCGATGCTACGCGCGCTTGCTACACAAAGCTCGAATGCTGACTACGTGGCGGTCGGCAATAAGGCGTTTGATTTCGGACAAATTTATATCGAGTATGTAGCAGATCGTGAGGTCTCTTCTTCGATATCGGGAGACGGGGTGGTGGTGTATCGGGAGGCGTCATTATTTTTTGTGATTCCCGCGCTGTTGCTATTATTACTGTCGGAATGCTGGGGCGTAAATAGACTACGACTGGGGCAAGCATGTATGTTTCTTGTGTTACTTGGTGTCGTGCCTAAGGGGGCTGAGGCCGCAAAACCAGAACTACAGGCGCAATTTACGGCAGCATCAATGCTATACGCCGACGGTTCGTATATGGAGGCAGAAGCTACGTTTACTGAGGTTGCTTATTACGGTAATGAGGCTACGATGACGCGGAGTGAATTGGCGGCGGTGCAATTGAACCGTGGGTTGTGTTTGTTGCAACTTTCGCGCGCAGAAAGTGATTCATCGTCCGAACTTGGGCTAAATTATGCACAACAAGCCCAGTTGGCTTTTCTGGCAGCTAAGCGCTATGTTCCGAAATTTGCACGTGCAGGTGTACGGCTTGAGTCGACTGCGATATGGGTGAGTGAGTTACAGCTTCGAATCGCCGCAGAAGCAGAAGAGACCAATGCGATGGAAGCACAGATGGAGCAGTTACTTGAGTGGTTGCAGGCTTTACTCGAGGCACAGCAGAACTTACGTAAAAAAGTTGCTGAAAGCGATGTGAGTCGACGCCAAGCAAAAGGTGCAAAAAATGCGCCACCACTCATGCCAATCGAGTCATCATCCGAGGCTCGATTGAATGCACCGTTTTTTGTTAGATCTCAGCATACATTACAGTCTGAAGCAGAGCGGATCTACCTAGAAATGCAGCAGCTCGATACGATCATGAGCCTTCCTGAGATCGAAGGGATGCCGTCGGTAGAGAGCCTGTTTGTAGAACCTTTGCAGCTCATGGAAAAAGTGCCCGTAACGATGGAGCATGCTGCTGGTTTACTTGGGAGTTGGAGCAGTTGGCCGGCGGGACGTTCTGAACAGCAAATAGCGGAGCAATTGATCGAAGAGATATTAAGCCTACTTAGTAATCATTCATCAGATGAGTCGGAGGGCGATGAGTGGGATGAGATGGATGAAGAGGGAGAGTATGAATATTCGGACGATATGGATGCGAGCATGATGAGTTCAATGCTGATGGAGGGCGATTTTGCCGCTGGCGGAGAGATGCAGGCACTACCGGTACCAAACTATTCAGCTGAGGACATTTTAATGGAGGAGCAGGGTAATCTTCAATTTCGCCAACAACAACGTGCCAAGGCAAATGCTGGGCAAGTAGAGAAAGATTACTGATGCGCGCGATTTATTGGATTTTACCTTTGTTGCTGATTGCCATTTTAAATGCGCAGGATGTGCAACTGACCCTGGATGCCGTAACAGCAGATGATGCGACGGTCGAGGTCGTTGATTTAGAAACTGTGGTAGTGCCGGTGGAGATGATTAATCAGAGCTGGTTTACGGATCGAACTGGTCAGGCAGTGATACATTTTGATAGTGTAGTTGAAGCTCCAGAATCTTTGCCATTAGGAATGCGTGGCTTGAGTTTTATTGACGTTGATGTGCGTGAGACGCCGAATTCAGAATCTGGTAAGGCCGTGGCAATTGTTCGTTTTATACTTCGAGATACTGGCATTATAACCTTCCCAGCACTGGAGTTCTCAAGTGAGACGAAATGTTATCGAACCAACCCACAGCAAATTATGGTGGGGGCAGCGGTTCGGTCGAAGGCGATGTCTGTGGCGCTCAACCCTGCAAAGCTCCAAGTGTATGTCGGAGAGCCGCTGCGGGTGGATTTAACTTGGGAGTGTGACTTGGATGCGAGTCGTTTGCAGGCACTCAATTATTACCCATCTTTTTTTAATGATCCGACTGTTGAAGTTGTCGTCCCACGCTCGACTGAGCCCGATGGCCAACAGGTTGGTTTGCCAATCGGCGGACGCCGTGTGATTGGCAAGAGAATCTTACGCGAAGGGCAACCAAAGGCACTCGGCACGGTGACGCTGCCACTGTACTTGCGACTTGCAGAGCCAGGTGTTTATACACTACCTGCCACGCGTTTAGAGTGCGCGTATTTGCAGCAGGTGAGCCGGAACTTCGGGCAGTATGCGGCACATTTTAATAACAGTTTGTTTGCGGCCGAAGAGTCAGATGCAGTTTATCAGCGTTTGTTTGTTGAGACAGCGCCGATTGAGATCGAAGTATTAGCCCTGCCAGAGGAAGGACGCCTGCCGAACTTTAGTGGTCTATTCGCGCCAGTACACATAGAGGTCGCGGCGACACCGAAAGCACTTACAGTCGGCGAGTTAATTCAAGTTGAGCTAAAGGTATTTGCTGACGCACCGCATGGCATGATTGAGCTACCACTTTTAAGTCGCCAGCGCGGCTTACGCGGTCGCTTCTTAGTGGATGATGACATGAGCCGTGTTTGGCGCGCAGACGGCACCACTTTTGGTGGTCGCTTACGAATTTTGTCGACTGGTGTGGCTGCATTTCCTGCGTTACATATACAGACGTTTGATCCGGCCATTAGATCCTATTCGATGCTGATGACAGAACCAGTAGCATTGACGGTGGCGCCACAGGACGGGCAGGAGTTTATTGATTTAAAATCGTATAAAGGCGCGGCAGTTACTTTAACAGAACAGTCAGGAGGGATCTGGCACAACCGAGAGGCAAGTAGAATGAATGATCTAATTAATAATAGCGTGGTGTGTTTGGGGTCATGGTTTTGGCTGTGGTTTTTGCTGTTGTTGGGCGGCTTCCTGTTTCTTTTACCGATCGTACGAGAGCGGCGTCGTCGTGCGCTGAATGGTAAGTACCGGGCTAGTTCGGAGGCTTATGCGGCATTTCGCAAACTGGCAGAAAGTGACCCAGCCAAGTGGCCTGCGTTCTTAGAATTCTTAGCAGTGAGTTTTGGCGCTGAAGGTCAGGCTTGGACGGTGCGCGATTCCCAAGAGGCGCTGCAAGCGCTCGGTGTATCTGCTGAAGACGTTGAATCGATCATTGCCCACCATCATGCGGCGGATCAACAATCGTATAGTGTCGAGCATTCGCCAGTTCAGTTGAGTAGGCTTAATGGTCTAGCTAAGCGTATCCTAGGCTTGTTAAGCAGGGCGTTGATGTTGTTGTTGGCAATCAGTGCCCTTCCAGAAATGGTGGAAGCCTCGGAGTGGTCGGAGGCTGAGCAACTGTTTGATCAAGCACTGGCTGCACCTGCTGGTAGCAATTCTGCTGCAGCAATGTATGCTGAGGCAGCGCATAAATTTCAAGCGGCAGCCGCAGCGGGCCAACGGCCTGGAGAGGCATGGTATAATGCCGGTAACGCATGGTTTCAGACGGGCGCTTTAGGGCGCTCGATCGCGGCGTATCGCCAAGCGCGTATTTATCGTCCTTTCGATCCGATGTTGACGGATAATTTAAATGCAGCACGGGCTTTGTCGCTCAACGATGTGCCCGTGGATTCAGCAACGTGGTTCCCTTTACTATGGTTGAAAGCGCTGCTGTTGATTTTGTGTGTTTTATTGGCTGCAAGTTTACTGATGTATTTTCGCTACGAGAGGCGTCAGTGGCTTATCGTCTGTTTGGTTGTATTGGTTATTTGTGGTCTGACGTTGCGCCTATTATATGAGTCGGTACAGATGTCTGGTCGCGAAGGCGTCGTCATTGTTGACTCCGTGATAGCGCGCAAAGGTCCGAGCTATGCTTATGCCGCAGCTTTTCACGAGCCGTTACATGATGGAGTTGAATTAGTAGTCCGTGAAACTCGTCAGGAATGGGGGCTCGTGTCACTCGTTGATGGGCGTGAGTGCTGGGTACCATTGAGTCAAGTGCAGCTAATCTATTGAAGGCTTGGAGTGCCCATAGTAGATGCGCGTAGTTAACTATTGGTAAGTAAAAGTGACCCGTCTTTGACGTGATACTTCTAAGGTCATTTTACATATAATTCATCAGATGTGGGTTGTCTCATGGTCAAGTAAGGTTGATAGTTATTACATGGTTCGTAAATTAAGCTTTATTAATTATAAGGGCGGAGTAGGTAAAACGTCGTTAGTGGTTAATCTTGCTGCGTCTTTGGCTGAAGCTGGTAAGCGTGTACTGTTGGTCGATTTGGATGCTCAATCAAATTCGAGTATCTGGCTAATGCGCTTGGAACGATGGAATCCGTTGAATACTTCTGATACGGGCCATGTATACTCCATTTTTGAACCTGGTGTTTGTCGCTTAAGCGATTGCGTAAACCGTGATGTCGTCCGTGGTAAAGAGGGTGAGGCTTTATTGCCAGGGCTAGATATATTACCGACGACGTTTACATTAGTCGATCTAGAGCACGATTTTGACTCGCCTGATGGTCGACCTGCATTTGCTATTTTTCAGGAGCAATTGGCTGAGATTGAGGACGAGTACGATTTCATTCTCTTTGATTGTCCGCCAAATGTTTTGTATGCTGCACAATGTGGTATTTTTTGCAGCAGTGAGATCTATGTGCCGGCAAATCCTGATGCACTCAGCTTGATAGGGTTTACTTTGTTAGTCGGGAAGTTGCAGCAGTTTAATAATCTTTGTGCGAGCTTTCGCGTATCGGGCATGCAACCACTTGCGCAAATTCGCGGTGTCATCTTTAATGCAATCAAGAGTAATATGGATATTGAGGTGCCTAAGATGCGCATGCAGTTTCGCATCAACCAATTTAAAAATCAGGGTAAGATCGCAAAGGATGCACATATTTTTGATTCACAAATCCGTGATGCGATCATCGTGCGACGAGCAGTGACGCTTGGACTGCCAGTGAATCTAATTAGCAGTATAGGCAATGAAGCTTCGGTGCGTGATGATTACCGTTGTGTTGCTCAAGAAGTGCTATCAGCCCCTAACTTAAATTAAATTAAATATTGATTATGGCGCAGGCGATACCAGTCAAATATACAGCTGAGGAGTGGGAGTACTTTCGTAAACGCTTTTTTAACTCGATGCTAAACGATACTCAGGTTGCCGCTTTGGGTCAGAATGTTGGTGTGTCTTGGCCGTTTAAAGGAAGTGATGAAACGCCCGCTAAATATATAGAATTTGACTTTGAAGAACTTAAGTCAGTGCCAGGATTGATTGGAAAAATGGCACGAATTAAAAAATTAATGGACATCCTGCGCGAGACTTTGGCTTTCGACGATCCGTTTTCTGATATGGTCGAAACAGTTGATGCTGAGACTGCGAAGGATAATGCCTTTGAACGTATTTTGACGAAGTTAGAAATCCCAAGTAATTATCCTGCTTCGTTAATTCATTTTTCTGCAGAAACTGAAGAGCTATTGAAAGCGGAAGGCATTGAAACGCTACTCCAAGCGATTCAGTTCGCTCAGAACTTGGCGCGCACTGTTGTGATTGGTGGTGACTTAAAGTCTTTCCTTAATAGCCTAGTTCACACTGACATGGTGAATATCATTAAGCACCTGCCGTATCGTAGCAATGAACGTAGCTTACATTTGGCTGAGGCAGTCGGGTTGATTGTTCGTGACTTGGACGAATCCGTTCAGCTTGAATTATTGAGTCAAGTAGGAGTCTCCCTGACGGATGATGAAGAAGAGATACTTAAATGCGCCAGCCCTATCGCATTTGATAAGGCATTAAAAACTGCGCTTGTGCGCTTTGATGCGCTTTGTAAATGGTTTACTGAAGAGGCTACTGACCTCGAGTTAATTTGCACCACCAGTGGTTCAGTGGAGCGTTATTTCATGCCAATGAATGAGCCGCGACTCGAGCGTGTGGCTGCCATGTTGGCACGAGCTAAATTTGGAAACACTAAGAATGCGGGCCGTGGTTTATTTGGTAAAATATCAGGTTTGTTTGGACGTTAAATACGCTTAATTGTAAGTTCCTGAGTATGGGCGACTGATTTTTACGATCAAGAAGTATGCTTATTCTCTTAACTGTTACGCGCTGTGAATAGCGTTGCCATCGACAGCAAGTGCGGCTTCTTTAATCGCTTCGCTTACTGTGGGGTGGGCGTGAACGGTGCGAGCCAAGTCTTCCGCACTGCCGCCATATTCCATGTGAGCTACAGCTGATGCAATGAGCTCGGAAGCACCTTTACCGATTATTTGAACGCCGAGAATACGGTCGGTTTTTTTGTCGGCAATGACTTTAGCAAAGCCGTCAGTTGCATCGGTCGCGATGGCGCGACCGTTACCTGCAAAATTGAATTTCCCAACTTTGGTTTCGTAGCCCTGTGCCTTTGCATCGGTATCACCAAGGCCGACGCTGGCGATTTCGGGATCAGTGTAGATAACATTTGGGATCACTTCGTAGTTAACGTGACCCGCTTGCCCGGCGATGCACTCTACGCAAGCGACAGCTTCTTCTTCTGCCTTGTGTGCCAGCATTGGCCCTGGAATAACATCGCCTATTGCATAGACCCCAGTTGCGGAGGTTTGATAGTGCTCGTCCACTACGATACGGCCTTTGTCATCTATTACGACACCAGCTGTCTCTAGGCCGAGGCCCTCGGTGTAGGGCTTGCGGCCTACTGCGACGAGTACCTTATCCACTTCAAACTCGAGCTCTTTGCCGGCTTTTTCGGCAGTGAGAATATGCTTACCTTTGGACTTCTTAATGCCGGTGACCTTAGTCTTTAGGTGGAAGTTGAGGCCTTGCTTTTTGAATAGACGCTCTGCCATTTTAGAAACGTCTTTATCGAAGGTCGGTGCAATAACTGGGAGGAATTCAATCACGTTAACCTCCGCGCCGAGGCGCGCCCAGACAGAGCCGAGTTCGAGGCCGATGGCGCCAGCGCCGACCACTGCCAGTTGTTTGGGTACCTTTTCGAAGGCAATGGCTTCGGTGCTGCTGACGACGGTCTCGCCGTCACATTTAAGAAAAGGCAGTTCGATTGAAGCAGATCCAGTTGCGATGATGATGTGCTTACCGTTAAGAACCGTGTCTTCACCAGTGGCCCGCACGCGGACTTTGCTATCGCCCTCCAAGATGCCGAGGCCATTAAAGACTTTGATCTTGTTGGCCTTCATTAAGTGCTGAATGCCACCGCAAAGTTGAGTGACGGTTTTGTCTTTTTTCGCCATCAACTGCTCAATGCTGATCGAGAGGTTGGTCAAATCGATGCCATGTGCCGCTGCGTCATGGGCAGCGAAGTGAAACATCTCAGTCGAGTGTAGAAGCGCTTTGCTCGGGATGCAACCGACATTAAGGCAAGTCCCGCCGAGCGTCTTGCTTTTCTCGACGAGTGCGGTTTTGAGGCCCAGTTGTGCGCCACGAATGGCTGCCACGTAGCCGCCAGGGCCGGAGCCGATAATGACTAGGTCGAAGGTATTTTCAGACATGATATATTAAGTAGGAAGTTCGGCTGTGCTAAGTGAGAAAGTGGGAATATTAGAAGAGAGAAGTTCTACTTTGATGAATGCTTGTATTTACACTTTGGCCAAGGTCGGCTAGAAATCGAAGAGTAAACGGCTTGGGTCTTCGATCGCATCCTTCACTGTATTGAGGAAGGTAACGGCTTCTTTACCATCGATGAGGCGGTGATCGTAGCTCAGAGCTAGATACATTATCGGACGAATAACGATTTCGCCGTTTACGACGACAGCGCGCTCGGTGATGTTGTGCAGACCGAGAATTGCAGGCTGAGGGTAGTTAATAATCGGTGTGCTCAGCATCGAGCCGTAGATGCCACCATTGGAGATGGTGAATACGCCACCTTCGAGGTCATCCATCTGGATCTTACCCTCACGGGCTGCTTTGGCATACCCGAGGATGTCTTGTTCAATTTCTGCAAAGCCTTTTTTATCACAATCCCGAATAGTTGGCACCATCAATCCTTTGTCGGTACCGACGGCTACGCCAATGTCGTAGAAATATTGAGTGACGACTTCGTTACCTTCGATGCGTGCGTTGACCGCAGGTACAGCTTGCAGCGCGTGAGTCACCGCTTTGGTAAAGAAGGACATGAAGCCGAGCTTAATACCATGTCGCTCGACAAATTTCTCCTGATGCTGCTTGCGCAACTTTATCACGCTGCTCATGTCGACTTCATTGAAAGTGGTGAGCAATGCGCATTCTTGAGTGGCAGCCACAAGGCGTTCCGCGATTTTGCGGCGTAGCGGACTCATCTTCTTGCGCGACTCACGAGTGGCTGAATTAACCACGATTGGTGCAGTCGCAGGTGTGGCCGCGACGGGCGCTGGTGTTTGAGCCGCAGCTGCTTCTGCAAGAATGTCGGATTTGGTCACGCGACCGTCTTTACCTGAGCCAGCGATGGCGGAGGTATTAACGCCAGTTTCCTTGGCAGCCTTACGAGCAGCGGGGGAGAGTGGGTGTTGGGTGTCGGTTGAAGCTTTGACTGCGGGTGTGGCAACGACTTCGATTGGAGCTGCTTCGACCTGAGGTGCGGGATCTGGAGATGCTGGCTCAGTACTACTACCTGGATCGGTGGCGCTTTCGTCGATCGTGGCGACAACTTGGCCGATATCAACTTCGTCATCGACAGCGACATTCAGGGTAATGATACCAGCAACTTCAGCATTCGCCTCTGAGGTGATCTTGTCGGTTTCGAGCTCGTAGATCGCTTGATCTTTTTCGACGTAATCGCCGTTTTTTACGTGCCAAGCGGCAAGGATGCCGCTGCTGATGGATTCGCCCATCGCGGGGATTTTAACTTCAGTAGCCATGATATATGTGTGGGAAAGTTTGAAAAAATGGACGACGTCAAGTATGACGGTTGTAACATTATTTGCCGAATGCTTGTTCGACGAGTTTAACTTGTTCGCGCTTGTGCAGCGCGAGTGAACCGACGGCTGGACTAGCTGCTTCGTCGCGGCCAGCGAACCGCGGCATGCGTTCGATGGTTTCCATCAATCGTGGTGCGATAAACGTCCATCCACCCATATTCTTCGGTTCTTCTTGGCACCAAACGATGTCCTTGGCCTTCGGGTAGTTAGCGGTGATCCGCTTGAGCAGATCAGTATTGAGAGGGTAGAATTGTTCTAGGCGAACGATTGCAGTGTCCTTAATTTTGTTGGCTTGGCGGTAAGCCGAGAGATCATAGTAAACCTTGCCGGAGCAGAATATAACACGTTTGGCGGTCTTCTTGGCGACAAGTTCGTCATCGAGAATAGACCAGAATTCATTGTCGGTAAAATTTTCGATCTTTGATACACAGTCCTTGTGGCGCAGTAAACTTTTAGGAGCCATAATAATCAGAGGCTTCTTAAATTCGCGCTTCATTTGGCGACGCAACATGTGGAAATATTGTGCGGGTGTGGTTAAATTGCAGACCTGAATATTGTTCTCGGCACAGGCTTGGAGGAAACGTTCGAGGCGGGCAGAGGAGTGCTCAGGCCCTTGACCCTCGTAACCATGCGGTAGTAGCATGACGAGTCCGCTCAAACGTCCCCATTTTGACTCACTGCAAGTCAGGAACTGATCGATAATTACCTGAGCGCCATTAACAAAGTCGCCAAACTGAGCCTCCCAGATCGAGAGCATTTGCGGATAGTCGAGCGAGTAGCCGTAGTCGAACCCGAGCACAGCGGCTTCAGAGAGCGGCGAGTTGTGCACGCAAAACTGTGCTTGTTCCGATTGCAAGTCGAGCAGCGGTACATAGCGCTCACGGGTTTCATTATCGTATAGCACGGAGTGGCGGTGGCTGAAGGTGCCGCGTTCACTATCTTGGCCACTGAGCCGAACTGGAGTGCCGTCCATCAGCAAGCTGCCAAACGCAAGTGCTTCGGCCATGCCCCAGTCGATACCACTATCAGCCTTGAGCGCCTGTAACTTGGTGTTGAGCTGTCGAATGATTTTCTTATTGGGGTTGAAGCCGTCTGGGAATTGCACGAGGCGCTCAGCAATATGCTCGATCTGCGCCTGAGGTACACGTGTGTTGTAACCCTTGAAGTTGTAAGACGGTTGGTTTTTGGCGGTCGACTCAGAGAGCAAGTCGCCGATGAGGGTTTCCTCTTTTTTGGCGATTTCAAAAGCCGCTTCGAGTTGCTTATTATAGTCCGCTTCAATGGTGCTGATTTCTTCCTCGGTAAATTCTCCAGTACCGACCAAACGCTCGCCAAGCGCACGGCCAATCGGCTGCATACTCGAAATTTTCTTATAGAGAGTCGGTTGCGTGAATGCAGGTTCGTCAGATTCATTGTGGCCGTGCTTACGCCAGCAATACATGTCAATCACTACATCACTACCAAAGGTTTGTCGGTAATCAAAAGCCGCTTCAATTGCTGCGATAGTTGCTAGAGGATCGTTGCCGTTGACGTGAAAAATCGGTGCATCCACGATCTTGGCAACATCGGTACAATAGCGACTGGAGCGCGCTTCATCGGGCCCAGTGGTGAATCCGATCTGATTATTTACCACAATATGAATCGTACCGCCAGTACGGTAGCCCTTGAGTTGTGAGAAGTCGAAGACTTCGGCGACAATGCCTTGGCCAGCGATGGCCGCATCGCCATGGATCAGTAAGGGTAGTACACGCTTGCGCTCTAGGTCACCGATAATGCGCTGACGGGCGCGGGCCTTACCTTCGACCACTGGATTGACCGCTTCGAGGTGACTGGGGTTGGCCGCTAGGCGAATTTCGACAGCATGGCCACTGCTGGTCTTGCGTTTGGTTTCAAAGCCGAGGTGATACTTCACGTCACCATCGCCATGTATTGTGTCTGGAATATAGTTTTCCGAAAATTCGCGAAAGATGTATTCGAAAGATTTGCCGAGGAAGTTGGCCAAGACATTGAGGCGACCACGGTGCGCCATCCCCATCACAATTTCATCGACTTTATTTTTTCCGCAGCGCTCAAGGATGCTTTCCAAGCAAGCTATGAGTGTTTCGCCGCCTTCTAGCGAAAAGCGTTTTTGGCCTACGTAACGAGTCTGTAGGAAGTTTTCAAAATCCTCGGCCTGCATGATGGTACGAAGAATACGCTCCTTTTCGGGCTTAGTAAAACGAGGGACAAAGCATTCCGGCTCGATACGCGCTTGTAGCCAGCGGCGGCGTGGGGTTTCCTGTATATGGATATACTCGAAGCCGACGGTGTGGCAGTAAGTTTGCTGTAGGCGCTGCAGCAATTCACGGGCGGTCATTTCGATCCCGCCCAAATAGTTGCCGCTGTGAAATACAGTATCAAGATCCGACTCGTCTAAACCTAGACGCTCAAGTGTGAGGCGTGGGTTGAACGGTACTTCCTTGGTTAGCGGATTGAATTGGGCGATGGTATGTCCAATTGACCGGTAGGCGTAGATCGCACCGATTAGGCGTGATTGCTTACTCGCAAAACTATCCGAGCTCGTAGCGCCGGTTTGCTCAGTGGCAGGAAAGTGATTGTTCTGCGCTAGTTCGAAACCTTCAAAGAAGGCGCACCACTCGGCGCTGAGTGAGTCCGGACTAGATTGCCAGGTCTCGTAGTTTTGGTCGATCAAATCTGCGTTCCAGCGACTGGCGATTGTAGAGTGCTTCATGACTTTAATAAAAGGGAGTGGAGTCAGCCAAGTTAGGATTTAGTTATTAGCGCTGCAAATCTTAAAGGTAGATTAGTTGGGTTATTCGCTTAGCTAATACTAGAATGGCTTGACGTCATGTTTTATATCTTGACGTCAAGTTTTATGGCTAAGCTAGAGTTCGATTCGTTATGGTCTTGCACCTGGTACGGCATCATTATGAAAGTATGGAATGGATCAAGAACAGCTAAAGATGGACTTGGAATGCATCACTCAGGTGCGTGATTTGCCAGAGGGTGAAACACTGCGATCGGTACTTGCGCGACTCGATGCTTGTGCGCAAACACCTGGTTTGCAAGATCGACTGCTACACTTTTTGACTAAGCGCAGCTATGCCAAAGCATTGGTCTGGCTCGATAATCCCGATAGCCCACATCATCCATGAGCAAGCGTTCTAAAAGTAAAATCTCGACCGACGGTGCGAGCCAAGCCTTTGCTAGCAATCCATTCGAGGCACTCAATGCGGGTGGTCTACCGAGTGGACCAACGTCCGAGCAGATGCGCCCGAAGGCGACCGACAAGAAGGTAAAGTCCAAAGGGCGCGTCGAAGTACGCCGCGAAAAAGCAGGCCGTGGTGGCAAGACGGTGACAACGTTAAGCGAATTTCCGACCTGCATCCCGCTCAAAGAACTCGAAGCGATGACCTTAAAGTTTAAAAAGATTTGTGCCTGTGGAGGCGCACTCAAAGGCCGCGGGATTGAACTACAGGGGGATGTCTGCGACCGAGTGATGAGCGAACTCGAGAAGTTGGGTTATAAACCTGTGCGAGCGGGTGGATGACCGCGAGGATCGTTGTGGATGGAGGGGCACTATCCGTAACTACTCTTTAGCCATCGCCAGTCCGGCAATTCGCCCGCCCGTCCAAGCGGCCTGAAAATTGAAGCCGCCCGTGATTCCGTCGATGTCTAGGCATTCGCCGGCGAAATAAAGGCCTGAGACTTTGCGACTCTGCATTGTTTTTAAATCAACTTCCTTGAGGCGCACGCCGCCACAGGTGACGAACTCATCTTTGTTGGTGGTCTTGCCTTGGACGCTAAAACGGGCGGCGATCAGTTCATGGATGAGTGTGTTTTCGATTGCTTTAGAAAGTTGTGACCACGTAGTGGCAGCGCTGATGCCAACGGCTTCGACGATGCGTTCCCAAAGTCGTCGTGGGATGGCTTTAAAGATTTTGCTTTTGACGAAGGTGCGACCTTTGTGTTTGCGAAGTTTGTCGAATTGCTCGCGCACTTGGTTCTCAGTTTGATCGCCTAGCCAGTTAATGATTATATCGAAGTGATAGTTCTGATCCTGCAGGCTGCGCGCTTCCCATGCGGAGAGGCGTAAAATTGCGGGACCGCTAAAACCGCGGTGGGTAATGAGGATCGGGCCAGTCTGTGCGAGTGACTTAGATTTGCGCGTAGAGGCCGTCGCAAGCGACGACGCGACTAAAGATACGCTGGCATTTTGCACCGAGAGGCCAGCGAGGCCGTGGGTGCGTTTGTCGGCTATGTTGAATGCAAATAGCGAAGGCGCGAGCGGTTCGATGGTATGTCCGAGAGTTTCGAGAGCCTGAGTCAAAGGGGCTGTCTTGAGCGAGCCAGTGGCGATACAGATCGCGTCGGCGTGTGCTTGAGTGTCGTCGGTGAGCTTCAGATTGAACGAGCCGTTGGAGTTTTGACTGAGCCCTTTAAGGCCCACGCCTTTAAGTAATTTTACGCCGGCTTTACCGGACGCGGTATGAAAGCAATCAATGATAGTCTGCGAATCGTCGGTGTCTGGAAACATGCGCCCGTCGGCTTCTGTCTTCAGTGTGACGTCACGCTCGGCGAACCAGTGGATCGTGTCTTGTGGTTGCCATCGATGAAAGGCGCCTCGCAGTTCGCGTGAGCCGCGTGGATAATGACTGGCGAGTTTGGCAGGATCAAAGCAACTATGAGTGACATTACAACGACCCCCGCCAGAGATTTTCACTTTACTCAGTGTGTGTTGGCTGCGCTCGTAGATGGTGACGTTCGCAGCAGGATTTGCTTCGGCTGCGGTGATGGCCGCAAAAAAACCAGCAGCGCCACCACCGATGATGGCGATATGTTTCTGGGAGTGTGTGGTGTCGAGCGTCGAGATCGTCATAGCGATCTCAAAGCATTGGCGAATGGCGACGTGGCAGACAATACTAGAATGCTAGTGGTAGATGGTGAGCGTAGTTGTGTCACGCACCGAACGGTCTCTCACAAGAAGACATTGTAGACGAGGCGTTGCTCGTCTCTGCCAAGTATGGCATGGCAAGATCTGGGATGGATCACCTCCGTATTGTTCGTGCTACTTGTCCAGCTTGTTTGGCCGCGACCGCAGAGGTCACCACTTGCACGATTGCTTAGTCGCTATAATGATCGGCGTTGATCACTAGATTGTGCTTTTGCTTAAGGGAAGAATTAGGGCAATGAAACATGCTAATTTGATGAAGCCAAAACAATGAAAAGAGACTCCCTGCGTGAAGTCCGTTTCGTATTACTAATCCATCGACCACACGACTTACCCTGTCAGTGCCTCAAATTGTTCGTATGCTGCAATCGTATCGGCTTCGAGTTGCTCTAGGCGCTTAGCGTCTCCAGCCATGTCACTTGTCTGGTCTTGGTAGTATTCCGCGGAGGCCATTTTCTCGCTCAGAGCTGCATGTTCGGCTTCGAGCTGTTCGATTTTAGCGGGTAAGGTTTGGAGTGCTTCGCGCTCTTTATTGGTTAGCTTTCGTGCAGGCGTTACTGCAACTGCAGGTTCTGCAGGTTTTGCAACGGTAGCCGGTACTTTTGCTGCGAGTGCTTCGGCAGTTTTGCGCGCTTCAAATTGCTCCAACCAGTCTTCACAGCCACCATTATATTCAGTCACGACGCCATCGCCTTCTAGAGCGATCGTGCTAGTGACGACATTGTCGAGGAAGCTACGGTCGTGACTGACCAGTAGCAGGGTGCCGTCGTAATCGAGCAGGCGCTCTTCGAGCAACTCAACGGTTTCGATGTCGAGATCATTGGTCGGCTCATCGAGCACTAGCACATTTGCGGGCTGTAGAAAGAGCCGTGCGAGTAGCAAGCGTGCGCGTTCACCCCCGGAAAGTTTGGTGATGGGCGAGCGCGAGGTTTCTGGAGTGAATAGGAAGTCTTGCAAGTAGGTAATGATATGGCGCGGACGGCCATTGATCGTCACCATTTCACCAGATGGGCAGACGTTTTCAGCGACCGTCAGCTTATCATCAAGTTGGGCGCGATGTTGGTCAAAATACGCGACTTCGAGCTTAGTACCGACCGTGACGGATCCCTGTTGAGGCTGCAATTTTTCCAGTAGTAAGTTGAGTAGGGTGGTTTTACCGGAGCCATTGAGGCCGACGATACCGATCTTATCACCGCGCCAAATGACGGTGGAAAAGTCTTGGATGAGTGGCTTGTTGCCCCAATCGTAACTGATGTTATCGACTGTCAGAACCTTGCGCCCAGATAGCTGGCCTTCGTTTACGCTGAGAGTCGAGGTGCCGATGATGTTGCGACGTTTGGCCCGTTCGATTCGAAGCTTTTGCAGTGAACGCACGCGGCCTTCGTTGCGAGTGCGACGGGCTTGGATACCTTTACGGATCCAGACTTCTTCTTCGGCTAGCTTTTTATCAAACACGGCTTGCTGCTTTGCTTCGCCGGCGAGCAAATCCGCCTTACGCGTGAGATAGGTCTCGTATTCACAGTTCCAGGAAGTGAGCTGACCGCGATCGAGGTCGATGATACGGTTGGCGACGCGGCGAATAAAGGCACGATCGTGCGAGACGAACAGCAGGGAGATGTCGGCCTTACGCAGAAATTCCTCCAACCAACGGATACCGGGAATATCGAGATGATTAGTCGGTTCATCAAGCAGAAGAATATGTGGATCAGCGGTGAGTGCACGGGCGAGCAAAGCGCGGCGCTTGTTACCACCAGAGAGCGAAGAGAACTGAGCATCGCCATCAAGCTCGACGCGATTGAGGATATTTTCGACCTTGTGTTCCAATGACCAACCGTCGGTGCGGTCTAGCTCTTCTTGTAAATCGTCTAAACGAGTCGCAATGGCGTCGTCCTGATTCTCGTCGTATTCGTGTGCCAGACGGTGGTATTCCGCGACGACCTTGGCGGCTGGGCCGAGTCCATCGGCAACAATTTCAAAAACGGTACTATCTAAATGGGGCGGCACTTCTTGGTCTAGCTTACCTACACGCAGACCTGGAATGGCTTCGATCTCACCTGTGTCTGGTTTAATCTCGCCGTCGATAATGCGCAGCAGCGTGGACTTGCCTTCACCATTACGGCCAATTAGGCAGATGCGTTCGCGCTTTTCGATGGTGATACCAGCGTCATCAAGTAGGCGAGGGCCGCCAAAGGAGACAGTCAGATTTCGATATGTGAGTAGTGCCACGTTAGAGTGTGAGAGTTTAAAGGGGGAGACTTCAAAGAGGAGACTTGAGAGCTGAGAGTTGAGAGCTGAGAGTGAATAGCGACAACGCCGATCGCTGCCAATGATATTCAACCTCAGATTTCGCCAATCGCTAAGCAGCGACCCTGCAATACATTATTTCGCGCTGAAGCGGTAGAGGGTGGTGGAGCTAAATGGCTCATCGGGCCTGAGGATCGCACCGCCCATTTCGGGACAATTGATGCTATCGGCATAGTCCTGAGTCTCGAGGCAAAATCCTGTCTTTGCGCCGTGAATAAGGCCATCCTTTCCGACTTCTGGTGCATCAGCAGACAGAGAGAGTCCCGCATAAAATTGTACCCCCGGTTCAGTGGTGAAGACCTCCACGGTTCGACCTGATGTAGGTTCGTGCACGATAGCGGCGACCTGTGGTAACTTGGTGCGGCCATTTTCAAGGAAGAAGTGAATGTCGGCGTTATTGCTGTTGAGCTCGCGACTGCCAAGCACGACAGGATTTCTGTAGTCGTTGAATCCATCCACCACCGGGTCGCGGCGGCCAAGCAAGGTACCATTGGCATCAATTGACGCTACCGAGTCTGCGAAAATTTGCACTTCATGGTCTAGAATATCTCCCTCGCCTGAGCCTTTAAGATTGAAATACGAGTGATTTGTCAGGTTCAACGGAGTCGTCTTGTCGGAGCACGCCGTGTAGGCGATTTCGAGCGTATTATCATCGAGCAGCGCGTAGGTGACGGTACATTCGACCGTTCCTGGAAAACCATTGCTACCGTCGGGGTCGATGATCGAGAGGCGCAGTTTATCGACGCCGTGATCGTTGATAATTTCAGCGGTCCATAGGAGTTGATCATAGCCCTTTAGACCACCGTGTAGACAGTTGGGACCATTGTTCGCCGCGAGAGGATAGTTTTTGCCAGCTAAGGTAAATTGAGCACCGGATATGCGACCCGCGACACGACCAGTGATCGCACCGAAATGCGGGTGTCCTGCGGCATAGTCCTCAAGTGAGTCCTTGCCCAGAACAATATCGGCAAATTTGCCATCTCTATCTGGCACGCTGAGTGCAACGATTATGCCACCATAGTTGGTTATTTTCGCGGATAGGCCATTTTTGTTGGTCAGTGTGAAGAGACTGACAGCTTCACCAGTTGATAAGTTGCCGAATGGCTGTATTTCAATGCTCATATGGTGGAGCGTAATAGCGGTTCCTAGCGGAACAGCAAAACGGGGATTTGGACTGTCCGAATCATCGCTGTCGTGGTGCTACCAACAATAAGATGACGGATATGTGAATGCCCGTAAGCACCCATAACTAGTAAGTCGATGTGATCTTCGGCAACGGCTTCGCCGATCACTTTGTCTGGCTCGCCGTCGCGAATCTCGGCACTGACGTCAAAGCCCGCCTCACTTAATGATCGTTTGGCTTCATCGAGTGCCGCTTTGAGTTTATCACTGCCCTTGCCGATGCTGAGCAGATGGCATTTCATGCCTTGCAGTAGTGGATTATTGGCAGCGTATTGAACCGCTTTTTTCGAGCTGGAGCCGCCATCAAAGGCCAGTATGAAGCGCTCCATTTTACTGAATTCACGAGACGCCACCAGTACCGGATGCTGACAGCTGCGCACGACACGCTCAAGGTTATGTCCGATGTGACCTGCTGCGAAATCGGCGTGGTTGCCGCGCTTACCAATCACGACGAGATCTGCGTCGCGTTCGTAGTTATCAATGGAATCACTGAGGCGGCCATGCTTCTGATCGGCTACAATTTGCTCTACTCCGGCGGCGCGGAGTTGGGTCATAGCATCTTCAAGGATAACTTCGCCATGCTTACGGGCGACTTTAGCACGTGCCGCTTCTAGTTCGACGATCTCAGCGAGCAGGGCACTTTTGGCGCCTAAGCCAATACTGCCACTGGTGTCCGCTTTGACTGGGTCTTCATGATGCGGATTGAGCATGTGCAGCACGTGGACGGAGGCGGACATCTTAGCCGCAGCCCATGCTGTATGATTATAAACGCTAGACGCGTAAATGGAGCCGTCGGTACAAGCTAGTATGTTTGTCATCTTATAATTTGTTATTGAGTAATGACTGATGGTGAATGGATTGGATATTAATGACCATTTGATCCATCCATTGCACCAGGTTTGTCATACTTGGCAACTTCGAGAATTAGGGTCTGGCTTGCTTCGTTCATTCCGAACAGATCAACTTCTGTGCCTTCACGGCGAAATTTCAAGACAACACGGTCGAGTGCATTAATTGCCGACAAATCCCAAAAGTGTGCAGCCGATACATCAATACGCACTTTATCGACCACCTCGCGAAAGTCAAAAGCTTCGGCAAAGCTACTAGCCGAGACGAAAAAGAGCTGCCCACGTATAGTATACGTACGCTCTTTTTTAGAGACTTCCAGGGCAGATGCGATGTTGAGTTGCCCTGATACTTTGTAGGCGAAAAACAATGAGCTAAGTAGTACACCAGCGCCCACGCCATAAGCTAAATTGTGAGTAAAAACTGTTGTCAGGACAGTTGTAAGCATCACGACACTCGATGTGCGGTGGTGTATGCGTAAATCTTTGATCGACGACCAACTAAAAGTGCCGATTGAGACCATTATCATCACAGCAACTAGAGCGGCCATAGGGATCTGACCAACCAAATCTCCCATCGCCACGATTAGAATCAGCAGAATGATACCAGCTGAAAATGTAGAGAGACGCCCGCGCCCGCCCGATTGGACGTTGATCACGGACTGGCCAATCATCGCGCAACCCGCCATTCCGCCGAAGCAGCCGGATACGATGTTGGCGACACCCTGACCCGTACATTCACGGTTTTTATCGCTCGAAGTATCTGTCAGATCATCGACTATAGTTGAAGTCATCAAGGATTCGAGCAAGCCAACGATCGCTAGTGAGATTGCGAATGGTAAAATAATACTTAGTGTTTCGAAATTGAGCGGTACTTGGGGCAACAAAAAGATTGGCAGCGTGGATGGCAAGTCGCCCATATCGCCCACGGTATTTAACGTTTCAAGGCCCATCGACATTGAGACGCCAGTCAGCACTACAATGCAAACGAGAGGAGAAGGGATGGCAGTAGTGAGTAGGGGTAAGCCGTAAATAATCCCGAGACCTGCTGCGACCATACCATACATTAGAAGCCCCTGACCGTGGAATTGTGGCAACTGCGCCATAAAGATGATAATCGCTAGTGCATTGACGAAGCCGGTAACGACTGACCGCGACACGAAGCGCATCAAATTACCCAATTTAAAGGCACCAGCTAAAATTTGCAGTAATCCCGTAAGGATTGTCGCGGGAAGCAAATATTCCAGACCATGATCGCGCACCAAAGAGACAAGCAACACAGCCATCGCACCTGTTGCCGCAGAGATCATGCCTGAACGGCCGCCGATGAACGCAATGACGACGGCGATACAAAACGAAGCGTAAAGACCGACCTTTGGGTCGACACCCGCAATGATTGAGAAAGCGATCGCCTCAGGAATGAGCGCAAGAGCAACGACCGTGCCAGCGATGACATCGCGACGTGGGTTCGAAAACCATTCTTGAAAATATTTGTTATTAGTCATGTTCAGCTTGAAAAATCGCAACGCCAGCAGGAAGGCCTGCTGGCGTGAATGCCGCGGAGCAAGACAAAGAGTGTGCAGTTGATCAAGTAGAACTTTAATGACCTGCAAGATTCTAGCAGTCGATGTGCCTTTGATGGCAAAGCGTGCGTGCAAAACTCACGTAAAATAACAAAATTAAAATCGAAAAATATCGCCAAAACGCTGCAAATTCACTTTATGGGCAGATTCGGTGTTCAAGAGCTCCGATTCATCATGATTACAGACGCACTCAGAGTTTTTGAAGATCTTCCCGTTGAAGCATATAAACGGGTGGTTGATTCGTCCTATTTGCAGCAAGGCCTGACATACTTTAAAACGCATGCGGTCAAGAATCTGAGCTGGAGCCCCGTTTCGCGTGAACTCGTTGCAACGATTTGGGGCAGTCGTAGTAAACCCTATCGGGTGGATCTGTGGGTTGAACAAGAGAGTTTAGAACATCGATGTGATTGCCCGACTTGGGAGCATCGGGGGCAGTGCAAACATTGCGCCGCCGCCGCTGCAGCAGTTTACACTACTGCACACATGAAGAGCTTCGAGGGCATTAGTATGCCAGACTCATACATTAATGAGCTTCGCCGACAGCTTGGTTATATTTCTCTGGCCGAGCCAACAGAAGAGCGTCTAGACCAATTCGTGGAGGTCAAAAGCGTTGAAAATTCGCTTTTATTGTCGGTTCAGTCCACGACAGGGAACATTGTATTTAACATTCTCGGTCAGCTTCCCCGCGGCTTCCTGACTACGATTGCTTCTATACTGGAGGGTGATCCTTTAGGGCGAGGAGCGGCGCGAACGTTTAGTTTAAAAGATGATGATGAACTTCCTGAGTTGCTTGAAGAGGCAAAGCATCACGGAGTAACAGTTTTAATCGAGATCGGGCAGGATAGACAGTTACTGAAAATCGGGCAGGGCACTTTACAGCCCTACTATGTTCTCAATTTGGAAGCTGATGTAGTCGATGCGAAGATGGTCGGAAAATCTGATACTGGTGAGCGTATCGAGATAGTTGGTGCTCTCGGAAATACCTATTGGGGAGTCGCAGAAGACGGCACTTTGTATGACTTAGGTGATAATTCTGCTGTCGAATATTATCACATGTTCAGTGCTGATGAGGACTCTTCTCGATCGGGCAGTTTCTTGCCGTTGTCGGTCCCGCTGGAGCAATTCAGTTCGGAAGCAACGGTCTTGCCGTTTGAGCAAGAATGGAGCACTGAAGGAGATCTGCATTTCGAATGCGAGGGAGCTGCCGCTTCGCTCATAAATGTAGGTGATGATGCAGTAAAACTAGCTGTCAACATGTCTGCAGGGCCGAACTCGCGGTGTGCGGCACTTGGTTTTTCAATTGATGTTCGCGGGCATCGTATCTCACTCTTACCGCTTATTCAGCACATTCTAAAGCCGCTCATCGAGCAGCGTGGTGATTTTTTTAATGCCAAGTCACGCGTGCGTGTATTGATGGATACTGTGCGCCAATATGTAGCGGCAGATCCAGATGGTCGCCAACTTCTGCGTCAGCGTGTTTCAGGAGAAATCCCGGAGTTCTTTGGTGCGTATCAAGAGAGTATAGTATTAAAGATTTTCAACGGCTTAGATCTGGTGCTGAGCGCTGAAAATAGTGGCTATCAAGTACTTGGAGTCGATTCTGCGACGGCAGAGTGGGTGAGTTATCCGATTCCTATTCAGCGCTTGGCAATGTTGCTCTTCAGCTTTTTCGACCCAGAATCGAGGGACGACATTCGTCTGCTGGAGAAGTGCTTGTTTTCTGTCGAAGGCACTGGTGCGCGTGAATCGATGTTGCAACGCGCTTCGTTGCTGGCGCGAACACTGAATGTCGATTTTAAATATGAAAACCAGTCGGTTCGATCCACGCCGGTTCAGGTAGAAATGATCAGCGAGTTGGAAAGTAAGCGTGATATTGACTGGTTTGCACTTCACCCATCGATTCAATGTGGAGAACGAATATTAACAGGTGCTGAGTGGCAGTTGTTGGTTCGGGGTGAACTTTTGTTACGTGATGATGACGGTAACTGGATTATTCCAGATTTAGGTGTCGATCAAGAGGCGAGTTTAGAGTTGCTCGCGGAGATGTTTTCTAAAAAAGATCGGGCAAAGTCATCCAAGCGCGGCAAGCATATGGAAGAAGCAATTCAAGTATCTCGCTTGGAGATGTTGGACTGGCTATCGATGCGACGAAGCGGTTTGAGGATTTCACTTCCGCCAGAAGCCGAACAACTATTTCAAAGTCTAAATGATTTCGACGAGCTTGATGCCTTTGAATTGCCAAAGGGATTTAACGCTGAGTTGCGCGCATATCAGAACGAAGGTTGCGCCTGGATTGAGTTCCTTTACCAGCATCGCTTCGGTGCCTGCCTCGCCGATGACATGGGGCTAGGTAAGACTGTGCAAACGATCGGGTTTATCGCGCAGCGTTTACAAAGTGATCTAGCGAAAAAGAAAGGTGCCATACTGATCGTTCTGCCGCCAAGTTTGGTGTTTAATTGGCTAGATGAATTTGAGCGTTTCGCACCAGGGATTGTTGTCCGAGACTGCTTGGTAAGAGGCGAGATCCATGAAGCCATTCAAACGGCTCAAGTGATACTTACCACGTATGATCGTGTCAGAGTTGAAATCGCGGCCTACGAAGAATATCATTTCGACATTGTTGTATTTGATGAAGCCCATTGCTTGAAGAATGTGACGGCCGCGCGTACCAAAGCTGCTGCTCGATTGGAACGCCGCTTTACACTGTGCCTGACTGGTACGCCTGTGGAAAATAACATCAGCGAGTTTTACTCGGTCATGTCGACTGCGGTGCCAGGTATTTTTGGTAGCTTGAAGCATTTCAAGGAATCCTTTCGAAGGGATCCTGAGCGCTTACTGAGACGAGCAAAGCCATTCATTTTTCGCCGTACGAAGGACAAAATATTGAAAGAATTACCGCGCAAGGAGGAACACGAGTTGTTTCTCGAAATGACACCGCTGCAGAAGGAAATGTATGCACGCACAGTGGCTGAAGTGCGCGAGGAAGTGGCCGAAGCCTTTGAAGATCGCCCAGAGCAGCAGGCTGGAATCGTAGCACTCGCGGCTATCTTGCGCTTACGTCAAGTCTGCGTGAGTCCCGAGTTGCTGAATAAGCCGGTCAAAGAGCTTGCACCGAAGTTTGCCTATCTGGCCGACAAACTCGAAGAACTTGAGTCTGAAGGAAATGCAGCATTGGTCTTTTCGCAGTTTCGCGGCGGTTTGGATCTAATGGAGAAAGTTGCCAAGCAGGCAGGGGTGCGCTATCTGCGCATGGATGGGAATACGCCGATGGCAAAGCGAAAGAAGATAGTTCAAGAGTTTCAGTTAGAGAATGGCCCGTCGTTTTTCTTTATCAGTTTAAAGACGGGGGGCGTCGGACTGAATTTAACACGCGCCAACTATGTTTTTCATATCGACCCGTGGTGGAATCCTGCAGTGGAAAATCAGGCTAGCGATCGTGCGCATCGCATCGGTCAAAAACGTTCTGTTTTTGTGCAGCGTTTAATCATGAAGCATACGATCGAAGAGCGCATGCTAGACCTAAAAGCTCGTAAGGCAGAACTGTTTCGGCAGTTAGTCGACGAGCCAGGTAGTCAGTCTTCGGGCACTGGCCTGACACGTACGGACTTTGAATTTTTGATCAACGACTGAGGCCTACGTTGCAGATGGGTAACTTTGTAGTTGCGCCTCATGGCTCGAACCTAACCAGGATATAGTGCCAACCTTGGTTCGCCCGCCGTGTTTCAGGATGCAGAGCCCAAACAAGTCGCGGCTACAATAAATGGCAGGACAGGGATCTGCTGGAGATGACGAAGTTATGTCTGCGAACGGCAACTCTAGTCGATTAGATAGGGTAGACCGAACAGGAAGAAGAGGAACAGTAGAATGCCGCCAACGAAAAAGAGGAAGCATCCGACCTGAGCGCGTCTAACATCAGAGGTACCAGAGGTAAGTTGGCGCTCTTCGTCGATTTCGGACGCAGGGGCTACTGGACTCATCGGTACTTTGGGCGCACTATTTGTGGCCGCAACGGCTGCGCCCTGATCCACGGAACCTTCGGCATTCGCAATCTGAGTATCAAGCCAAGTTAAGTGCCTTTTAATTAGGTCGCGTTGAGTGCGTAAATCTTTGAGTTGTTCAGACATAAAAAATCCCGACTCTTAAGGGTCGGGATTTTTGAAAATATGTCGATTTAAAATCGCTTATGCTGCAACGACTTCTTCGATATTGATCTTGCGATGTAATTTATCGAAAGCAACCTTACCGGCTACCAATGCAAAGAGCGTGTGATCACGGCCCATTCCGACGCCAGCGCCAGGGTGGTAGCGCGTGCCGCGTTGGCGCAAAATAATGTTGCCAGGGATAACGGCTTCGCCACCGAATTTCTTAACACCGAGGCGTTTTGAATTACTATCGCGTCCGTTACGTGAAGTTCCTTGTCCTTTTTTATGTGACATTTTTTAAGTTCTCCTAAACTTGTTTAATTATCCGTTGATGGATTCGATCTTGATGACGGAAAGATGCTGACGGTGGCCACGGCGCTTCTTATAGCCTTGGCGACGCTTCTTTTTGAAGACGATTACCTTCTTGTCCTTCTTATTCTCGAGGATAGTAGCTTTAACGATTGCACCCTCAATCAGAGGAGCTCCGAAACGAGCGTCTGCACCTTCACCGATCATGAGGACTTGATTGATGTCAATCGTGTCACCTGCTTCCGTGTCAGGGAAGGAGTTAACCTTGAGGACATCGCCTTCAGTTACAGTAAATTGGCGACCTTGTGTTTTGATAGTGGCTTTCATTGGAAAAACGGAAGAGCAAAGCGTTGTGAGCCGTTTAATCAAGGCTTTTCTAGTATATTTTTGCGCTATTTTTTTGTACTGATTGATTGGGGGCTTGCCATGCAGAGTTCCCTAGTCTCAATTCTGTCTCAATAAGTAATTCATGGATGCAAATACCCCAGATCAAGAGAGCATACGCGAAACTTTTAAGGAGTTTCTTACCAGCAAGGGCCTACGCGTCACTAATCAGCGCCTGGCCATCTTTGATGCTGCTTATGGGCATCCCGATCATTTTACAGCCGAGGATTTGCTCGATCGAGCTCGTGAAATCGACGCCACTGTTTCTCGGGCAACAGTCTATCGTGCATTGCCTATTTTGACCGAAAGTAGCCTTATTCGCGAGGTCGATGTCGGTCGAGATTACAAGTTTTACATGGCAAATAAGAATGTCACTACCTTCCAAGCACAGGTGATCTGCCTTGATTGTGATAAGATTTTCGAAATTGATGCGCCGTTCATGGAGTGGTATGGCAAGACTGTAGCCAACAAGTTATCGCTCGAAGTCGAAACGCAACGGCTCCAGGTCTCAGCTCATTGCAGGGAATTGAATTCTGCAGGGATTTGCGAACGCGGAGGCACAAAGCGCTAACGCTGCAGTGGCATGATCAAGCGCGAAAGTTTTGATTTCGAACTAAGTTTCTTCAAAGACTTATACAAGCGTATGCCCAAGGATGTACGCGTCGTCTCGATGCTCGCTCACCTCTACACGCAGACCGGGCAACTCGATGCGGGGCTTCGCTTGGATCGCAAACTGGTTCGCCTAGCACCTGAAGACCCAACCGTGCATTATAATTTAGCGTGTAGTCTCGCGCTTAAGAAGCGCAGGCCTGATGCAATCAAAGCACTTCGCACAGCCATCACCTTTGGTTATGACGATTATGTTTGGATGTGTAATGATCCTGATCTCGCCGAACTGCACGAATACGGGGCTTTTTTGAAGCTTTGTGACGAATTGGGGATTGGCTAAATCGGGCGAATTTTATCTTCTGCTCTGACACATATGCATGCCGATGAACACCTCGGGCTCGAGCGTCAGTCCCTAATATCCTATATATGGATCCAAAAGAAACATCTTTGGATCTATGGGTTCTTTCGCGTCATTAGCATCTTAGCGATCACACCGTTTCCTGTAATTACGCAGCGAATCGTTGATCAGTCCGTCGCAAATCGTGATCTGACTGAGGTTTTGTATTATACGGGTATCTCACTGGCGTTGTTAGTATTGCACCTCATCTCGATGAAAATTGCAGTGCGTTTTCTCGCGGTTGATGTCCAGTTGATCTTGCGCGAGCTGCGCTCTCGGCTTTTTCATAAGTTAAATTTCATGCATTTCAGATTCTTGGATTCGGTTCAAACTGGGCGGCTTCTTTCGAAATATACCTTTGATACCAACAACATCGAGTTCACACTGATCATGATCGTCACGGCGGTCATCCCAGAGCTCTTTCGAGCAGGGCTTGTGATTGCTATGCTGACGTATATTAACCCGTGGCTACTACTTATCGTCGCGGTCTGCGTGCCGATCTTCGCAATTGTTCGTTATTATTTTTTCAAGCCGATTGAGGCGGTTAATCACACAGTGCGTCTCGCTCGCGAGGACATGACTGGGCAGGCTAACGAATTCATCTCGGCTATTCGATTAGTCCGCGGCTATGGACAAGAGCAGCAAGCGCGCCAGCAGATGGATCAACTGAGTGATGCCTACAGTGATGAGCGTGTCGATCAGATGCGACTTAATCAGGGACTTGGTTACATTCTGTTTACTGCCGTCTCGGCACTTTCAATCATAGCCGTCGCAGCATGTGGGTGGCTGGTTATTGAAGATAAATTAACCTTAGGTGCGATGGTCGCACTAGTCGCGTCATTACCGATTTGCTTTCAACCGATATACATGATCACGCAATTTAGTATGCAATATCTTCTCGGTGCTGAGAGTTTTCGCAGTATTAAGGAGTTGATGGATTCAGGGTACGTTGAAGCATGGCAGGGCACACAGTCTTTAGATCAAGTCGCAGGCCAGATTGAGTTTAATAAAGTATCGTTCGCATACGATGAGTCTCAACCTCAAGTTATTCACGACTTTTCCACATGTATCAAAGCGGGTGAGCATGTTGCATTTGTAGGGCCGAGTGGCTCAGGTAAAAGCACATTGGTAAGTCTAATGCTCGGATTCTATGCCGCGACCGAAGGGGGAATTCATATTGATGGTGTGCCTCAGCACGAAATCGACGTCCGGCAATTTCGACTTAACTGTGCAATTGTTATGCAGGACAACTTATTACTCTCAGGCTCATTATTAGACAACATCCGCTTTGGTCGACCAACTGCTAGCATTGAAGACGTGCGTGAAGCTGCCTTAAATGCAAATGCGCTGGAATTTATTGAGGAACTACCGGACGGATTAGACACCAAAGTAGGGGAACGAGGGGTGAGTTTGTCTGGCGGACAGAGACAACGTATTGCGATTGCCCGTGCGCTTCTACGCGACCCTAAAGTGCTAATTCTAGATGAAGCCACCAGTGCCTTAGACTACGAGAGTGAGCGTCTCGTCCAGGAGGCATTCGAACGACTCGCTCATGGGCGCACCACCATTACGATAGCTCATCGACTGAGCACGATCCGGAATGCAGATCGCATCATCGTACTCAAGAAAGGCAGAAAAGTAGGCGAGGGCACTTGGAGCGAACTCGCTTCAAAAGAGGGAGACTTTATGGATTTAATCAATGCACAATCGTAATAATAAAGTGGGTACGACTGTGGTCGAAATCATCGCCATGTCCGGCTTTGATAAAGCGCTGGCCTATGCCGTGCCATCAGCTTGCCAAGCAGATATAAAGGTCGGCTCACTGGTGCGTATTCCACTTCGCCGCCGAAGTGAACTTGGTGTTGTTACACGCTTTGGAACCGATCAAGAAGTGCCACCAGGAAAGCTAAAGATGCTGTTCGAAATCGTGCAACCGTATCCTGTGATGCCGCCTGACCTGATGCAGCTCTTTCGCTGGTGTCAGCAGTATTACAATGCCACACCCGAAGCGATTTTAGAGACGATGATTCCTGCCTGTATCCGTAAGGGTATGCAGGTCAAAAAACGCTGCTACATTTCTGCAGGCAAAGCACCCACAACAGACGAACTTGCTGCACTTGAAAAGCGCGCACCAAAACAAGCCGAATTGCTACGTTATATTCGACAACAATCGAAACCACTAGCACGCGCGGAGGTACTCAAGCACATTAAGATAAGTGCCTCGGCGTGTACTGGTTTAATCACTAAAGGATTTCTACGCGAAACCGATACCGAGGAAGAGCGGATTGCCTACGAAGATGAGTTAGGCGATATGGAGGTAGTGGTCGAAGAGTTGCGACCCACGCTTACTGACGAACAAGCAAATTGTGTGGATGCGATCAATGGCGCGATTGAGAAGAACGAGTTTAGCGTGCGACTCTTGCACGGCGTGACGGGTTCTGGCAAAACTGAAGTGTATCTTAATGCGATTGAGAAGGTCGTCGCCTCGGGTGGTGGAGTCGTTTTTCTCGTTCCAGAAGTAGCCCTCGCACCGCAAACTGTCGGGCGCGTTCGAGGTCGACTCGAGGCACGTGGCGTGCACACCGTGGTCTGGCACAGTCATTTGTCTGAGGGTGAGCGTTATGATGCCTGGAAGGCTTTAGCTAGCGGTCAGGCGCACGTCGTAGTCGGTGCACGCTCAGCAGTGTTTGCGCCGGTGCAAAATCTTCAGTTGATTATTGTCGATGAAGAACACGAGCCATCTTATAAGCAAGAAGAGTCGCCGCGCTATAATGGTCGTGATGTCGCAGTCTATCGGGCTTTTTTGAATAAGGCAGTCTGCGTGCTTGGTTCAGCGACACCTTCCTTGGAATCGCTCTACAATGTCGAGAAAGGCAAGTATGCCGTGGATCGTATTTTAAATCGCGTAGATAATCGCCAGTTACCGAAGATTCACGTGGTCGATATGTGCCGCGAAACTTCACCGGAGAAAATTGCATCTCCCATGTCGCGGATGCTCGTGACTAAATTGATCGATCGTTTCGAGAAGAAAGAGCAAAGTATACTTTTCCTAAATCGTCGTGGCTTCTCTACTAGTATGCTGTGTCCAGATTGTGGATACGTAGCTGGCTGTGATCATTGTAGCATCCCGAAAACTTACCACCGCACTGATAAGCAATTACGATGCCACCTCTGTGGCGAGCAAGAGCCAGCGCCAAAATGCTGCCCCGAGTGCAAGTCAACTGCGATACGCATGCGAGGGAAGGGCACGCAGAAGATTGAAGACATCGTGCAAAAGATTCTTCCCTCGGCACGGATTCATCGAATGGATGCCGATTCGATGTCGAAAAAGAATCTCTACCGTAAGATTTTGAACGATTTTCGGATTGGTAAAATCGACATTCTAGTGGGTACTCAAATGATAGCCAAAGGACTTGATTTTCCTAATGTTACATTAGTTGGATTAGTCGATGCGGACATGTCGCTGCATATCGAGGACTTTCGTGCGGCTGAACGCACCTTTCAGTTAGTGGTGCAAGTCTCTGGCCGTTCTGGACGCGGCGATCGGACAGGGGAGGTCGTCATACAAACACATACACCACACGCACCGCCAATTCAATTTGCCCGCCAGTCAGATTTTGATGGTTTTCAACTCGAAGAGTTGGAGCAACGCCGTGAGTTCAACTATCCGCCCTTTCGCCATTTAATTCGGCACCTATTTCGCGGTCGCAACCCTGACAAGGTGAATTTCTACATCGATCAATGGGCCAAGTTAGTCGAAAAAGAAATGGGAGGTAAGATCGAGGTTCGTGGGCCCGCACCCGCACCAATTGAGAAAATTCGTGATGAATATCGCTTTCAACTTTGGTATTTCTCGCCAAACGCTAGTGCCATCATTGGTGAACTCGCAGCTTTACGCGAAAGCTTTAAAATGGACAAGGAAGTGATCGATCTAATGGACGTTGATCCAATGAATTTGAGCTAGGGGTTTAAGTGGCGTAGGCATTTCTGCCTGTTTCACTGCATAACTTAGGCTCGGCCGTACAGCTTGAGTAAATCTTTCAAGTACGTTGCACTGTTATTCTGCAAGCTATCTAATTGCTCAGGCGTATAGCGCCACTGCCAATTGCCTATTGGTGCGCCGGGTGTATTCAAGCGTGCATGCGATCCTAGGCTCATCAGATCCTGCAGTGGCACAATCGCCATGAGTGCACTCGACTTAATTGCCGCGCGCACTAGATCCCAAGCGATTTCGTCCCCAGATACACCTAAATAACGCCGTAGATGGTCCTGCGTTTTAGCGCTTTCTTCGCTATACCAACCGAGCGATGTATCATTATCGTGTGTGCCAGAATAGGCCACAGTATTGCGATTGTAGTTGTGCGGCAAATACGCGTTGTCCGCTTCACCATCGAAAGCGAAATGTAAGACTGCCATGCCTGGCAGGCCAGTAGCCGCGCGCAGTTCATTGACTTCGGCAGTGATCACGCCGAGGTCCTCGGCTACAAACTTGGCGTCTGGGCAGGCGGCTTGGATCGCAGTGAATAGCTCCAAGCCTGGGCATTGTATCCACTTACCAATACGAGCAGTTGTCTCTTTAGCTGGCACAGACCAGTAGGATTCGAAGCCGCGGAAGTGGTCGAGACGCACGATGTCGTAGAATTCCAAATTCGCCTTGATGCGATCGATCCACCACGTGAATTTGGTGTCTTGATGCGCTTTCCAGTCGTAGAGCGGGTTACCCCAGAGCTGACCATCTGCAGAGAAATAGTCAGGCGGCACCCCAGCAACTGCACTTGGCGTGCCATTTTTATTTAACTGAAAGAGCTCACGATTGGCCCACACATCTGAACTGTCCAAAGCGACGAAGATCGGTGCATCGCCAAGAATTTCGACGCCCTTACTGCCTGCATAGCTGCGCAGCTTTGTGAGCTGACCATAAAACAGGTATTGATAGAAAACATGCGCTTCGGCTTCTTCGAGGATGCCCTCGGGGAGCTTTTGTTTGCGTGCCTTGTGTACGTCGCGAAAGGCCGCAGGCCATTCTAACCAACATTTTCCGCCAAAATGCGACTTCAGTGCGAGGAAGAGGGCAAAGTCTTCGATCCATGCAGAGTGTGCCTTGCGAAAGGCTTTGATGCATCCGTAGCCGTCGAGGTGGTCTGCACCAGAGCGTTTGAAGCGATTATATGCGTGGCTTAGGATCGGCCAGAATGTTGAATAAAGTGCACCATAATCGACATGATCTTCGGGCAAAGCGTGTAGGAGGCCTAACTCATTCTCATGCAGGAGACCATCCGTCACCAGTGGATCAAGATCGATAAAATATGGATTACCTGCAAACGCGGAGAAACACTGGTAGGGCGAATCACCATAGCCAGTCGGCCCAAGCGGACAGATCTGCCAAACGTGCAGGCCAGCTGCTTCCATGAAATCAATGTAGCGATACGCAGCTGAGCCCAAATTGCCAATGCCTGTTTTTGAGGGTAGGCAACTGACATGCAACAAAACACCGGAAGTGCGTTCGTTGAGCCAGTTGTATAATGGTGCTGTCATAATCTTAGTTGCGAGATAAGGAATATATAAGTGCGGGCCTAGCAATACAGTTCCGATGCGAAAGGGTGTATCGTTGATAATTTTTTAATTAACATAGCTCGCGTGGAGAATAAGTGGGTGGAGTTAAAATATTAAATTAGACATAATATATATTGTACGAATACTATACTAATATCTAAGAACAAGTTTTAGCAGCTGCTAGGCCAGCTGTAGATCCTGTGGCAAAACAGCCCTGCATGAGAAATCCACCTGTGGGTGCTTCCCAGTCGATCATTTCGCCGGCGCAATACACATTCGGTAGTTTCTTGAGCATCAAGTTTTCATCAAGTTCGCTCCATGCGACACCACCGCTGGTGGAAATAACCTCGTCGATTGGCCGTGCCCTGCTCAATGGTATACGGCACGACTTGACAACTTCAGCCAATTTTTGAGCTGAATCCATATCGCCGTGCAGTTGCTGGATGATCGCACAGGCGCCTTTGCACAGTTTCCAGCGCAGTTGTGCCTCGTGGTAGAAATTGCGCCGTGCGGACTCCATCTTCTGAACTAAGCGTTCAATCGTAAAAGTAGGTTTAAAATCAATCACGACCTCCGGTGCATGCATGCCTCGTAAAATGCGACCGAGTGCATAGATTGGTGCGCCTTCGAGGCCGTAGCGCGTGATCATCAATTCACCAATTTCGAGCTCATCGCCGACACGTACGTGAATATTATGCAGCGGGCACCCTTCTGCTTTTTCACGTGTTTGGTTGGTCCAGTCGCATTCCCAGCCACAATTGGAAGGGTTGAGCGATTCGACCGCAATAGCGTACTTTTCAAGGATGGCCACCCATTGACCATTGGAACCAGTTTGCGGCCAAGATGCGCCGCCCATGGCTAAAATAACGGCATCGAAATCTTGATTGAAGACACCCTCTTTGCACTCCACTTCCAATTCGATTTGCTCACCTTGTTGGCGTAAATTGAGCCACCTGTGATTCATTTGAAAATCGACGCCCATCTCACGCAGGCGCTGTACCCAGCGACGCAGAATCGGCGCGGCTTTCTTGGTTTCAGGGAAGACTTTACCGCCTGCGGTCGCAAAGGTATGGATGCCGAGCGACACCGCCCATTGCGCCATTGCGGTATTATCAAAATCGGCGATGCATTTGCGCCATTGAATAATTGGTAAATCTTTGGTCGCAGAATACTGCGCGATAAAGTGCTCAAATTCAGCGTTGTTTGTAATATTCAAGCCACTTTTGCCAGCGACCAGGAATTTACGCCCGACCGATGGTTTAGCGTCAAAGACAGTGATAAAAGCGCCTTCTGCGGCTGCAACTTCAGCGGCTCGTAAGCCCGCAGGACCTCCGCCGATGATGGCAATGTTTCGTTGTGTGCGAGTCATGAGGAATGGATGAACTGCTGCAAAAACATTTACGGCAGCGGAAGATAGCGCAGCAATAAATATTTGGACCTTTAAGGATGATTTGGAACCACGAATGGACACGAATCAACACGAATGGATATGTAAATAACTATTACGCTCTCTCGGACTAGGGACTAAAGATTCATCGCTTCCACCACATTTCCGCGTTTCCGCTTATGATGCTGTATCTCTCGCTAAACTTATTCTGCGAGGCCCCAGCGTTTAGTGAACGGATAGTAAATAAAGATCGCTTTGCCAATGACCGAACGATCCGGCACGAACCCCCAGTAACGGCTGTCTAGGCTATTGGCTGAATTGTCTCCAAGGGCGACAAACTTATTGTCTGGAATCTCTAGGGTGCGGCTTTCAGCTAACAGTGTTTGATTAATGTAACCGCCATATTCGCCCTCTTTTGCTGCATTTCGAGTAAAAGCCTCAACTTCATCGCGCGGCGCGCCGTCGACAAACAGCTCTCCATCTTTAATCTCAAGGGTTTCGCCACCGATGCCGCCGATACGCTTAATGTAATATTTGTCACTGTAATCACCTGTCAGGCGTCCAAGCTTTGCGCGGATATCATTAGTGCGAAAGACGAACGGATCGCCCGCTTTGGGTCGCTTGAAATGATAGCTGATACGGTCGACGAACAATGCATCGCCGAGTGTGATATCAAAGCGCATAAGCGGTTCGCCAGCTTTGACCGAGTGATTCAATTGCAAAGCTTGACCACTAGGACTTTCCTGGGAAGGCACGGCATTCTTCAAGTTAGAATCAGGAAAAAACTGACTAATTGCAGAGAGCATATCGAATTCTGCTGGAACTTGAATGGATTGCAAAGTGCCGCCGACCGAGAAGACATACTCCGCACGGGTTGCGGGCAGGATAAAATATTTACGATATGAGACGGGGCGACTGGTGCCGACTTTACCCGTTTTTGCGTCTGGAACTAATACCAAAGAGACGTGCCCAGAACTTTCAGCAATGAGGCTCTTATGTTTGGCTCCCAAAGTGAGTTTATTAAACACCTGCCTCAAGGCATTCGGGGATGCTTCGCTTGACTCATAAACGGCGGTATTCATGCCATTATAAGTCGGATACATCGAATTGGTTGGAATGATGAAAGGCTGAAAGAAAAAGGTCCGCACACCAATGACTATAATCGCAGCGACCAAGATGACTTCTAAATTATCACTCCAGAAGGTTTTGGGGTGAAGCTTCCCACCAATCTTGCGCAGCAAGGTATCGAGTCGGTCCAATGCCGCTGTAAACGGAACTGAATCAATTGACTCTCCATGGAGCATCGTTTCGATTTCACTTACGCTTTTTTCGAGTTCCTGCAAACGCGCCTCGGACGTGACATCGCGACGGTAGTGATAAACTTTACTGGCCGCGTGGAGTAATTCTTTTGCCTGTTTGCGTAACTTTTTCATGAAATGCTAGGGTGATTCACTCTTTGAGATTGTGTGTCGAAAAATTGATTAACTACCGCCGTCAGAAGTCTTCAGAATCTTAATGAACGCGTCTTGTGGGATCGAAACACTTCCAATGTTTTTCATGCGTTTTTTACCCTCTTTTTGCTTTTCAAGTAGTTTACGCTTTCGAGAAATATCACCGCCATAGCATTTTGCAGTCACATCTTTGCGGTATGCACTGATAGTTTCACGAGCAACGATATTTGAGCCCACGCCGGCTTGAATCGCAATCTTAAACATTTGCTTTGGTAAGATCTCTTTGAGTCGTTTACAAAGCGCACGCCCCCTACCCTCGCCTTTATCAATATGGACAATTGAAGAGAACGCATCGACTGGCTCGGAGTTGACCATAATATCGAGGCGGCAAAGCTTCGCTTTTTGATATCCATTCATCTCGTAGTCCATCGAACCATAACCGTGTGTGATGCTCTTTAGTCGGTCATTGAAATCGATTAGAATTTCGTTGAGTGGAATGTTGCAGACCAGCATCACGCGCTGATTATCGATCGTCTCGGTGTGCTCACAGATGCCGCGTTTCTCGGAGACGAGTGCCAATACATCACCGATTGATGTGCTTGGGACGTGGATCGATGCCAAGATCATGGGCTCTTCAATAAATTCGATTTCAGATACATCTGGCAGGTGCATCGGATTGTGCACTTCGAGTTGTTCTAGGTCAGTCTTGGTGACTTTATAGACCACGCTTGGATAGGTAGAGATAACATCTAGATCATATTCACGGCGGATGCGCTCTTGAATGATTTCCATGTGTAGTAATCCGAGGAAGCCACAGCGGAAACCAAACCCGAGTGCGACCGAGTTTTCGGATTGGTAGACGAAGGCTGCATCATTAAGGCGTAGCTTGCCCATGCTAGCTTTGAGCTTGTTGTAATCACTGGTGTCGATCGGATAAAGGCCACTGAACACCATTGGGCTGACTTGCTTGTAGCCGGGCAGCATTTCGGCAGTGGGTGCGTTCGAATGCGTAATTGTATCACCGAGCTTAATTTCAGCCACGTCACGCATGTTGGTGACGATGTAGCCCACATCACCAGCTTCCAAGGTATCACGTTTGAGCATGGCTGGGGAGAAACGCCCCACTTCCTTGACCTGCGCCTTTCGCTCATCGCTCATGGTCATGATCTGATCACCCATCTTCACCGAACCAGAAAAGACGCGGACATAGCATATCACTCCTTTGTAGGTGTCGTAAATGCAGTCAAAAATCAACACGCGCAGGCCTTCGACATCTGCCCAGCGTGGTGGCGGAATGCGGTGAACAGCTGCTTCCAGTAAATCTTCGATTCCGAAGCCACTCTTACCGCTAGTGAGCACCGCTTCTTCAGCAGGAATCGCCAGCACATCTTCAAGTTGCACCTCAATCGCTGGTACGTCCGCACTTGGCAAATCAACCTTATTGATCACGGGAATGATCGCTAGTTCTTGCTCGGTTGCAAGATGTGCATTAGCAACAGTCTGCGCTTCAATGCCTTGTGCGGCATCGATCAACAGCATCGCACCTTCGCAAGCGGCCAGACTACGGGAGACTTCATAAGAGAAATCCACGTGGCCGGGAGTATCGATCAAGTTGAACGTATAGTCTTCGCCGTCCTTGGCACGATACACCATGGTCACTGGGTGACTCTTAATGGTAATACCGCGTTCACGCTCCAAATCCATCGAGTCTAGTAACTGCGCTTTCATGTCCCGCATCTCAACAGTGCGTGTCAGCTCCAAGATGCGGTCGGACAAAGTCGTCTTGCCGTGATCGACGTGGGCGATGATACAAAAATTACGAGTATGGGCTAGATCGGTCATGTAGTTAGAGTCTGTCTCTTAAACCTAAACTTAATCATAATCTTTCCACTCAATGTCCACCGTGGAAGTAGAATAATGATGAAAAAGCCCTTTCACCGGCAAAATGGGCGCTTAGGTGGTGATCAAGTCGACCATTTCGGGCGCTTCGCGGAGTGGGTCAAAAATTACTCGGGTAGATCACTAAACTCAGACACTGGCGTAATATTAAGCGTCTTGTCGATACGCTTGCCAAAGCCAGCGAGCACCTTGCCAGGCCCGCACTCGTAAAAACTACTAACACTGTTTTCTGTTGCCATATTGCGTAGGCAATCTTCAAAACGAACCGACGATACTACTTGGCTGACCAGGGCATCCTTAATGTCCTGCGGTGCAGAGACACGACGACCAGTGACATTGGTGTAAACTGCGATTTCAGGTGCATTAAAGTCAAAGTCCTGAATGTACTCAGCAAAGGCATCGCGCGCCGAAACCATCAATTTACTGTGATAAGCGCCAGCCACGTTGAGTGGCTTGCAAAGTTTGAAGCGGCCCTTGGAGGCGGCAACTGCTTCGAGCACCTGGGTGTTGTCGCCGGAGATGACGATTTGCCCTGGGCAATTAAGGTTGGCGATTTCAATGTCGAACTCATCACAAAACGTTTGCACTTCTTCAGGCGTGCCACCGATCACGGCAGCCATGCCGCCCTTGGTCGCGTCGCAAGCGACTTGCATCAGGCGACCACGCTCAGCAACCAGTTTAAGGCCTGTTGCAAAATCATACACGCCCGCTGCTGCGAGTGCAGTCAACTCGCCGAGGCTCAGGCCACATGCTGCAGTCACATCGTCGAGCTTGCCCGCTTCCTGCAACATACTGAACAGCGCGAAGCCCTGCACATACAAAGCTGGCTGACAGACTTTCGTTTCTGTGAGTGCTTCGGCGGGACCTTCGAAGCACAGCGTTTTGAGGTCCCAGCCAAGGATTTCGTTCGCCTCATCATAGAGCACTTTCGCAATTGTGGAGTTCTCGTAAAGAGAACGGCCCATGCCCACGGATTGTGCGCCTTGTCCGGAAAAAAGAAGTCCTGTTGCCATAGAATATATGTGTCTTGTGGTAGTTGTTCGAAAAAGGAAATAGCCTTAGTCTTTACACTTTAGGAATCAACCAGAAAGCGCGATGTATTAGCAATTGGAAGACCCTTAAAATAAAAAGGCCGAAGCATTTCTGCTCCGGCTTTTGAAAGTTTGATGTAAGACGCTTACTTGGAAAGCTTCGCTGCGCTTTCGACGAGTGCTGCGAAGGAGTTTGCCTTGAGCGCGGCACCGCCGATGAGGCCACCGTCGATGTTTGGCTGAGCGAGGAGCTCGTCTGCGTTTTCTGGCTTCATCGATCCGCCGTAGAGGATGCGCACTTTATCAGCTGCCTCAGCACCAATCAAAGCAGTCAGAAGGTTACGAATTTCCGCGTGCACTTCTTCGGCCATTTCTGGTGTCGCAGTTTTGCCTGTGCCGATCGCCCATACTGGCTCGTAAGCTATGACAAGTGCGTCTGCAGCGTCTGCAGTAACTCCTACGAGTGCTCCTTCGAGTTGAGTCTTAATGACTTCGTTGACCTTGCCAGCTTCGCGTTCGTCGAGTGTTTCGCCGATGCAAACAATTGGCTTAAGGTTGGCAGTAAGTGCTGCGAGTGTCTTCTTATTAACGATTGCGTCAGTTTCACCGAAGTATTCGCGGCGTTCTGAGTGTCCGAGGATGACGAACTTGCAAAACAGGTGGCGAAGCATTTCAGCTGAGATCTCACCAGTGTATGCACCAGTCGCTTCGAAGTGCATATTTTGTGCACCTAGAGAGACGTTGGAGTCAGTTACCACCTGAGACACTGCTTCAAGTGTGGTGAAGGTTGGGCAAACGCAGACAGAAACGTCCGTCTGTGGACCAATAATGCTGACAACATCTTTAGCGAGCTCAGCGCCTTCGGCCGAGTTCAGGTTCATTTTCCAGTTACCTGCGATGAGGTATTTGCGTGATGTTTTACTCATAGTATTTTTTGAATTAGGAATTGTTAATTAGAAAAAAGGAGGGCAACGCTCTGTCGTTGCCGTACAGAGGTGGAAATGACGGAGCATTCCCTCCCATTAAATGTGTTTAGATTGTATCGAGAGCACTGACGCCTGGTAGTTCTTTACCTTCGAGGAATTCGAGGGATGCGCCACCGCCCGTGCTCATGAATGTAACTTGGTCGCCGTAGCCAGCCATCTTGATAGCTTTCACAGAGTCGCCGCCACCAATAATGGAACATGCGTCGGACTCGGCGATGGTCTTAGCGACTGCGAACGTGCCTTTATTACAGGCTTGGATTTCGAAGATGCCCATAGGTCCATTCCAGAGAACAGTCTTGGCATTCTTAACTTCAGTATTGAATAGCTCGATACTCTTCGGGCCAATATCAACCCCTTCCCAGCCGTCTTCGATACTGCCTTCGACCTCCTTGCTACTTGCAAATGTGCCGGCGCCGAAATCAAGTCCTTTGACGACCATGTTATCTACTGGGAGAAGGAACTTAACGCCCTTCTCTTTCGCTTTCGCAAGTGCTGCTTTCGCGGTTGGAATGAAGTCAGGCTCGCTAAGGGAGTCCCCTACCGTTTGGCCCATTGCCATTTTAAATGTGTAAGCCATGCCACCGCCGATGATGATGGTGTCTGCCTTCTCAAGTAGCGCGTCGATTACTTTGATTTTGTCGGAAACCTTTGCGCCGCCCAGAATCACTGTAAGCGGACGCTCTGGGCTATTGGTTTTGTCGCCTAGGTAAGCGAGTTCTTTCTCGATAAGAAGACCGCATACACAGGGCGAGAGGAATTTTGCCACACCTGCAGTGGATGCGTGCGCACGGTGCGCAGTGCCGAATGCATCGTTCACGAATGCGTCAGCAAGCTTTGCCAGTGATGCAGCAAATGCTGGATCGTTGTCTGTTTCACCCTGATAGAAACGGACGTTTTCTAGTAGCACAACTTCGCCATCGCCGAGTTTAGCAACTTCGGCTTCCACTTCTTCGCCAATGCAATCTTCGATGAACGTCACAGGCTGTCCGAGCTGTGCAGCGAGTGCTTCAGCAACAGGAGCGAGTGTATATTTCGCATTCTTCTCGCCCTTGGGACGACCGAGGTGGCTGGCAAGGATGACTTTCGCGCCTTGAGCGACGAGATTTTGAATCGTCGGCAGTGCAGCTATGATACGCGAATCGTCTGAGATGACACCGTCTGTAAGTGGGACATTGAAGTCACAACGGACGAATACGCGTTTGCCAGAAAGATCGACATTTTTGATGGATTTTATAGCCATGTTAAAAAGTGATGAGTGGTGGTGAAAGTGAGAGTGATGATTGTGCCGAAAATGGCGTAGCAATCATCCTTTAAATTATAAAACTGAAAACCAGAGAACTGGAAACCTGAAAATAAAAAAGACCGCCGCGACAGAGTATCCGCTAATGGGAAACCTGCGCAGCGGCCAGAAATTCAAAATGCGATTAACAAGATCCTAGAGGAACTTGGAAACCTTCTGGACGAGTTCAACAACGCGGTTTGAGTAACCCCACTCGTTGTCATACCAAGAAACAAGCTTGAAGAATTTGTCGTTAAGACCCATTCCGCTGCCCGCATCGAAGATGGAGCTAAGCTCGTCGTGGATGAAGTCAGAAGAGCAAACTTCGTCTTCAGTGTAACCAAGGATACCCTTAAGGGAACCTTCGGAAGCTTCCTTCATCTTTTCGCAGATTTCTGCGTAAGATGTGCTCTTCTCTGTCTTAACTGTAAGGTCTACAGCAGAAACAGTCGGAGTTGGGACGCGGAAAGCCATACCAGAGAGCTTGCCTTGAACTGCAGGAAGCACGAGGCCAACAGCCTTCGCAGCACCTGTAGTCGAAGGGATGATGTTAAGAGCTGCTGTGCGGCCACCTTTCATGTCCTTAGGCGAAGGACCATCAACTGTCTTCTGAGTCGCTGTGTAAGAGTGAACTGTTGTCATCAGACCTTCGACGATACCAAAGTTTTCAAGGATGACCTTAGTCATTGGTGCCAAGCAGTTAGTCGTGCAAGAGGCATTGGAGATGAGGTCGTGCTCAGCAGTGATTTCGTCGTCATTCACGCCGATGACTACTGTCTTTACGCCGTCACCCTTACCAGGAGCCGAAATGATGACCTTCTTCGCGCCAGCAGTGATGTGACCTTGTGCCTTGTCATCTTGGACGAACAGACCAGTTGATTCGATTACGATATCAACGCCAAGCTCCTTCCATGGCAGTGCTGCAGGACCTTCGCGAACTGCGAGCGTCTTAATTTCGTGGCCGTTCACGACGATGACATCGTCACCCTTAGTTTCAACTGTGCCTTTGAAGCGACCCTGTGTGGTGTCATATTTAAGTAAGTATGCGAGGTTCTCCGCAGGGACGAGGTCGTTGATTGCGACTACTTCGATCTCGCTTCCAAGCAGGCCCTTCTCAACGAGAGAGCGAAATACCAAGCGACCGATGCGGCCGAAACCATTAATTCCAATTTTTGTAGCCATTTTTATATGTGTGTTGTTGCAGTTTTAGATGAAAAAATCTGAGAAGCAGGGACTAATTAATCAGGTTCGTGGCATTGGCAAGAAATATTCGCTAGGATTGTTTAAACAGGGAATCGCATTGCGCAATTTGTCAGCCATTATCGAGTTGTACTAGTTAGGTTAGTCCGTGTTTGATGTAATGTTGGTATTTTTCGTTAAGCAACAGCATGCGATCTTGATTTAAGTTAATCTACTTGACAGTGAGTCACTAAAAGGTGACCTATCATCTTTGCTCAGAAGGACAATTAAGGTACTCGTTGCAATGTATTGTAACAGACCTTGTTCAAATGGAAATTTAGATGCTAATCTACAGCGGTACGTCAGATATCTGTACACTTGCTACTTATGAAAATTAAAAATTGGGACATTTTTGCGTTCATCGTCTTTTATCACTTATTACTTGTGGTATTGATCCCCGCTGCGATCGCTGCAGTCAGTTGGCCCGCTATTATATTATTTTTGGCCACTTACATCATTGGTGGCATGTCGATCACTGTCGGCTACCACCGTCTCTACGCTCATAAGGCCTATTCGGCCAACGCTTTCTTTGAATGGTGCGTATTACTTGGCTCAGCACTTTCGCTGGAAATGTCCGCACTTAAGTGGTCACACGATCACCGGATTCACCACAATCATGTCGATACGGACAAAGACCCCTACTCGATCAAAAAAGGATTCTGGTATGCGCATGTGCTCTGGTTGTTCGACTACGAGCGCAATTATGATGCATCTCTGGTCCCAGACTTACTAAAGAACCCGCGCGTCGTCATTCAAGATCAGTACTATGGCTTGTTTGTCACGATCGTGAATCTTGCTGTGTTTGGTGTTGGTTGCCTTTTGGTTGGGCCACTTGCTTCTTTTTACTTTGGCGTGCTGCTGCGCATCGCGATGATCCACCACAGCACCTGGTTCATCAACTCATTGTGCCACACGATCGGCTCGAAGACGTATGCTCGCGAATTGAGCGCTGTGGACAACGCCCTACTCGCACTTCTGACATTTGGCGAGGGTTACCACAATTACCACCACGCCTTTGCCGCGGATTATCGTAATGGTATCCGCTGGTATCACTTCGACCCTTCGAAGTGGACGATTTGGCTAGCCTCCAAACTTGGCATAGCTGGCAAGCTGCGCGTCATCAATGATATCGCCCTACAAAAAGCGCTGGTACTGAAGGATAAACAACTGATCCTCGAACACTTGGAAACAGAAGTGGATGCCGTCGCTGCTGAGCTTAAAGCAAAGCTCGAAGACATCTCTACCGTGTTTGAGGAAAAGGCTGCAGTCATCATGCTCAAAGCACGCGAGCTCAAGCAAGCGAGCGACGACCAAAACAAATCTCTGCAAAAAGAGGTCAAAGCGCTGCGTGCCTCTCTCAAGGACACGTGGAATGAATGGATCGCACTAACCAAGCAAGTGACCAAACAGTACGACCTTGCTCATTAGGCGGACGTACGCGGCAGGGCATTCTTATTGTGCCAGCCAAAGGCCGCATCCGAGTGGTGGAATGTGTACTGTTTTGTTTCCAATCGGGATGAGTGCAGAGACTAAACCAGTCACTTTGAAGCGTTCATGGTCCGCAATTTGAAGCGCATTCTCTAAGTAATCTACATCACATGTGATGTTCGCATATTCCAAATGAGGATTGATTGCGAAAATTAGTTGCGCCGTATCAATGCTGCGATCGGCATTGAAGATAACGACAGTGGCACTGGAGCCTTCAGTTACGAAGAACTTAAGATAGCCGTCTCGGAGTGCCCCATCATAGCGGAATGCCTTCCCCAGTGCCGATAAGCGAAATGATATCCAATTGCGAAAATAGGACTGAGTGCCAGAGTAAACCAAACGGCGGTTGTAATCGAGCGCGTTCACATCGCCTCGCTGATAGGTATTTGAAATGCCGAGCTTTGAACGCATGAAGTCTTGCCCCTCCGCGAGCATGGGCACGCCGAGAGAAGCAAATAATACTGCTGCCATCAAATGCGTGCGGCGGCGGTCCAGTAATGTCGGATCTGTGCCATCCTGCTCGGCGCGCTCAGTGATACGATCTATCCAGCATTGATCGTCGTGCGACTCAGTGTAATTGATCGTCTGAGCCGCAAAACGACTACTCGATGGAGAACCCGCCAAGAAATACTGGATCGAATCTTGATTCCCTTCTCCGCAGACAAAGTCCGCAATTGACTCACGGAAGCCGTCGTTCCACGAGGCAAAGCCAGTCTCTTTCAATTCATCTTGAATGTGACCACGGAAGCTCCATGGCTCCGCAATTAAAATAATTGAGGGCTTCACCTTCTTTAATTCGACCTCGATCTCTCGCAATACCTCGATTCCAATCAGCTCAGCTAAATCAAAGCGGAAGCCGTCGACATCGTATGTCTCAATCAAATGTATCAAACTCTCAATGATAAGTCGGCGAGCCATTGGTGTATCACAACGTAAATCGTTACCGCAACCGCTCCAGTTCATCAGGTCGTTTGCCTCATCTATATGGAAGTAGTAATATTTATCGACAAACAATAAATGGTTCGGTTCGCCAACGTGATTATACACCACATCAATAATTACTGAGATGTCCTGATCATGAAAATCCTGCACTAAGCCACGAAACTCTTCGATTTGTGAAGCCTTTTCAGGCTCGAGCGCATAGCTACTTTCAGGAGAAAAGTAGTTCACCGTCATATAGCCCCAGTGGTAATCCTCTGTACTGAGGTTATCAAACTCCTGAATTGGCTGCAACTCGATCGCGTTGACTCCGATCTCCTGCAAGTAGGAGGCCTCGGCTTTCAGCCATTTGCGCAACCCTGCATAGCCACGACGCTCTTCAGTAGTTAGTTCAATTGGCGCGTGCGCAGCCAAATCGCGGACGTGTCCTTCAAGGATCACCAAATCATGCCAGTTCGGAGGGGTATAGGGCGTAGCGACTTTCTCCATACGTGCTGGGTCCACCACGATCGCAGGCCCCCGATGCCCAAGACATGCTTTGGCGTAGGGGTCAAGTACCGCAAAATCTTGGTCAAAGTGGGACGTGCCTTCATGGCTGTCGCCTAGCACACGAAAGGAATAATAACTGCCAATTAAGCATTCATCAAAATTGACTTCCCAAGTCACACCATCGACGCAGCGCATCGGAACTAGTGCCGCATCAGACTCGTCTGCCTTCTGCCCAAATGCGAGTTTTACTTCACTTGCACGTGGTGCGAATAGGCGGAAAGTGGTTCGCCCCTCTTCGACAATTGCCCCTAGGGGCAGGTCAGTTGATGACGCGATTAAAAACTGCGTGTGAGGCAGTTCATGCGCTTCCTCATGTTCGGCATCTCGCCAAAGAATTTTCTCATTACCATTTGGTGTATAGCCCACGGGCACACGAAAGCGAAAAATATGTTTTCCGGTATGTTCTGGATGAAACTCGAAGTTAGACACCCCGTCGGAATTGCATACGTAATTAGGCGCACTATCTGGCACGTCGAGCCAGTCCCCATTTTCCGTGACGAATTTAAATTTAAAGGACTGCCCATGAGGGATGTGTTCGAGTGGCACGCTCACTTCATAGGTCGCGCCAGCTTCATCGCTCAATGGTGTAAGTTCCCATTCGGGCTTGCCGATCGCCTCACTCCATTCGTTGAATTCGCCTGCGAGATAAACACGAACCGTGCGATTCAATAATTGAGGGTAGCGTTCCGACTGCAACGCAAACACCCAGTTCTGCTCGTTGCGGTAGTAGCGACAATAGCGCCCAGTTTCTTCGGCGCTTAACTGCTCTAATGCACCGAAATTAATATCCGACGGCCCCAGAGAAAGTGGAGGCAGTATAGTGGAGTCAGACCAATCTGAAGCCAAAATCACCAATCCAGAATCATCTGAAATCCAGAAAGCATGTGAGATGTGTTTGACTGTTTTTGCCATAAAATAGGACTTATCAATCAATAAGATTTCATTAGAGGGCAATACCCTTTCCGAATTCTATTCGGTTTCATTGCACGATCGAGCTATCCTCGCACTTAGATTTAATTTAATCATCCAGAAACATGCAAAATGTGAATTTTTACATCAATAAGTACTTTGAGTCGTATTGACGACATGCGTTGATGACGTTTTGTTCGGACGATGAAAAAAATCCTGGTAGCCTTATCCGGTGGTGTTGATAGCGCCGTGGCGGCTCTTTTACTTAAAGAGCAAGGCTATGAGGTGTCCGGTGCCTACATCCGCACATGGATGAATGAGGAAATGCCTTTGGCCGACTGTCCCGCCCAGCAAGACATCGAAGATGCGCGCGCCGTCGCCGAGCATCTCGGCATTGATTTCGAAATTGTTAACCTCGTCAATGAGTATCGCGAACACGTCGTCCACTACCTTGTCGAGGGCTACAAAAAAGGAATTACGCCAAACCCAGACATCATGTGCAACCGCGAGATGAAGTTCGGCATTTTTCAGGATTATGCGCTCGACCGTGGATTCGATGCGCTGGCCACTGGGCATTACGTACGCAAACGTCTAAACGCCGACAGTAGTTTTGATCTGGTACAAGGTGTGGATAGCAATAAGGACCAAACTTACTTCCTTGCCATGCTACAGCAGGAGCAAATCGAGCACGCGATTTTCCCCATTGGCGAACTCAGTAAGCCAGCTGTTCGTGCGCTAGCTAAGCAACACCAGCTCCCTAATGCGGAGAAGAAAGACAGTCAGGGTATCTGCTTCCTTGGCGATATGAATATCAACCGCTTCCTTGAATATTACATAGATGATAAGCCCGGCGACATCGTCAATGCAGACGGTAAAGTACTCGGCCAGCATCAGGGACTGCATCGTTATACTTTAGGTCAACGGCGCTGGATCGGTGTGCCATCCAACACCGACAACGAGTTCTACGTGGTAATCGGCTTCAACATGGTGCGCAACCAGCTGATCATCGGCTTCGACAAGCCAGAGTCTCCCGGCCTGTTTGGCCAAGAGTTCGAGGTATATGGCCTCAGTTTTGTGAATCACCCCATCACTGAGCCATGCAAGCTTCTAGCGAAACCGCGCTACCGAGATGCTTCGCAACAGATCACTTATACGCCGACCGGAGTCGACACCGCAAAAGTCGTGTTTGATGAACCGCAGCGTGCCCTCGCAGCCGGCCAAATTATCGCATTTTACCACGGCGAAACACTGCTAGGCGGCGGATTCTACCGATAAGCGCCGAAGCCCCGTCTCTTAAAAGTAACCATCTAACGACACCATAGTCGTCTCATAGGTGGTATTGGTCATTTCTAACCACTCAAACACTTCGTAGTCAGTGCCTCCTAAATTCACGTCGGCTAAAGCCTCATCAAAGCTAAAATGGCTATTGCCGACGAGAGACGCATCATACGCAACCACGGCACCATAGATGCGACCGGAACTACCTCCACCCTTTAGTTCCACATTTGCATTTGGGGCATACACTGTAGCGGATAATTGACCATTGCCGTTAATTTTTATCGTCTGCACGCCCTCATTAGTATTTGTCCCAATGACCTCTAAATTCTCTGGATTGGAGGAGTTTAATACCCCATTGCCACCGATGGATACGTCGCCTTCAACGAAGAGCTTTAAGGTGGCATCGGTATCTAGAGTAAGTGTCGCATTACCTTTTAACTCGAACTCTCCAGTGACCACAAGTATGACGTCGATGCCCGGGGCAATAACTAGCGCCCCGCTGGCTCCTCCTAATGACCAATCGCCATCCACGTAGTAGGTGCCACTAGTCGTGATTGTTCCAGAAGCAGGGAATTCCCATCCAGACGAGACCGACGGAGCAGCGCGAGTGGGGAAAGATGCGTAATAATCCGTCAAAATACGATCTTCTTGGACGATCTGCGCCTCACCGTAGGAACTAATAGTACCATTTTTTCCGACATCGATAACATCCGAGCCTGTTTGTCCAGAAGCAAGCGTAGCGCCAACCGCTACGTAACCAAAGATATTTGCATTACCGATATCAATCGCATCGGTTTCAATCGAAACAGTAGAAACGCGAATTTCAGATCCTCTGTTACTGCCACTATAAGCGCCGTCAGCGGAGTTATAACTATCCATAGTTACGTTTTGACCTTTTAAAACGAAACCATTTTTCGAATCAAATCCATTTTTATATGGAAAGAACCCACTAGTCAGCGCCACTTTCAGTTGCTTGGTGACATCTCCAGACGGATGACCAGATATGATACCCTCTGAGTGGACTGTAGGTGTCTGAGAATTTGCGCCAGTCGCATCTATAATCACCACTCGTATTGAGCCCGTCCCGCCTGTAGTGATTTCGATACCAGTGACTTCGCGAGTCCATGTAGACCCACTTACATTCCAACCGCTAGTATCGCCATCATTCAGTGCATCGATTGCTAGGTCTACCCCGCCTTCAGCCAGCGAAAAGCTCGCGCCGATTAAAAGAGAGCGCGTGGCTAGGCGGTACTCAGATGATGCCAGCGTCATGTATCCACCGACTAAAAGAGAGACCACAAACATCGCGATAATCGCAGTCATTAGTGCTGAGCCCTCCTTGCCGCGGCTCACTGTCGTCATTGTGTGATATCGTGTCATAAGATTTGAGTCGGTTCTAATTCATATTCCGCATCATAAAGCGTGCAGAAATGATATAGTCAGTATTATCAAGAGCTGCCACGGTTCGTATCAACTCCGCATCTAATTGTAGGCTTTTGGCCCATTCATTAACAGATGCAACCGGCCCCGAAATGGACTCGAAGTCGTCACCTGGAGCTTGAAAAAGTTGTATTTTAAATTGCTGCATACCAGTCAAAAGATTCGTTTCGTTTTGTGTGCCTTCATAAGATTCGATTCGGCGCAATATGCCGCTGGTGGAATCATAACTATACGTCACCGACTTATTACCATAATAATCTGGGAACGTTAGGCTCAATCCTTGATCAGTGTAGACCACGCCATTTGAGCTAGCAGCACCGATTACCGTAATTCCATCAGCTGCACGCACATCTCGAGAAAACAATTCTAGTGCCTTGCGACTCTCAGAGCTCATATCAACGTACTCACCAAGGCTAGCGGAACTTTTAGCGAAGACCATAAACGTCCCCGTAATTGAGCCGAGCGCAATCATCAGGATGGCTACTGAAAACATCAACTCAACCAGCGTAAAAGCCAGGCACGACTGTCTCTTTGTATTAGTTAAGGTAGTAATCATTAACGCCTCCTTCTGTGAAAAATGTCACATAATTTAAAGTATGCACACGCCCTTTACGCGTAGACCACTCGACGGTCACCATCACCTTCATTAGGTCTCCGCCCGTCAGTTCTGTTGTAACCGCTCCGACGTAAGAGTCTTCGCCGAACTGATCAATAATCTGCTCTTGAAATTTTTCGGTTAGTACCGATTCCGACAGTTGGGAGAAAGTCAACCACGGTAAAGTTCTTAATAGTTCTAGCTCACTTTGCAGCACCTGCGAACTACGAGTGTAATTACGAGTGGTATCAATCAACTCAAAACCACGACTAATCCCCAGCAAACCACCGGCAATAGCCATTGAAAAAACAATCATAGCGACCATCACTTCGATCAGAGTAAATGCACTCTGTCGATTATGCGAAAAATTCATATTATATAATTTGAACCGATCTCACTTATTACACAAGAACCTTAGCCAAATCTTGACGCTTAGATCTTTGAATTACAAAAAATTTACAGGTTTAACACTGGTATTGCGCAACTTTCTGACTGTCTAGGTTCGTTTGATTTTGTACTACGCTCGTAACATGTCTTCCCGCCTGAGTGCGAGGTTCACGAATTTGGCTAAAGTTTATCGGCTCCAGCAAGTTCTGCATATTTTGGCCTACAGATTATGGCTATAAATAGTGTACTATCGTATCGTGTTACTATAGAATATTTATTCTTCTTTAAGTTTATGTAATTCAGTGGCTTAGAGTAAAAATATAATGATTGGATATATCTAAGTAAATTAACTCTGCACCCTGCGCATACTTACATTTACTTCTTAGCATTACTCCTTATTAAAACTATATCTATGACTCCACAAAAACTCATTTCATGGAACGTTAATGGTCTGCGCGCTGCGATCAAGAAGGGCTTCGAATCCTTCCTCGACAGTGAAGAGCCAGACGTCATCTGTTTGCAAGAAACCAAGATTTCTCAAGAAATAGTCGATGATTTCGCATTTGCGGGTTATCCACATACCTATTGGAACTGCGCGACTAAGAAGGGCTATTCGGGCACTGCGATCATCAGTAAAACGGCTCCCCTCTCAGTTCAATTCGGCTTGGGCATCGAGAAGCACGATGACGAGGGGCGCGTGATTACTGCTGAATTCCATGACTATTTCTTAGTAACAGTCTACACGCCAAACGCGCAGAACCACGACGAAAACAAACGCCCGAAGCGCCTGGATTATCGTACTCAGGAATGGGACGTCGATTTCCTTGCTCACTGCCAAGCACTCGAATTGCAAAAGCCAGTCATCTTTTGCGGAGATCTTAATGTAGCCCATCAAGAAATCGACCTGACTAATCCAACGTCGAATAAGAAGAATGCTGGTTTCACCGTCGAAGAGCGTGCCCGTTTCGATGCGATCCTAGAAGCCGGCTTCGTTGATAGCTTCAGGCAACTCTACCCTGACGCCACCGAACGTTATAGTTGGTGGTCGTATCGTGCTGGTGCTCGCTCGCGCAATATCGGTTGGCGACTGGACTACTTCTGTGTCTCTGCGACGCTGAGTTCACAGATTCAGGATGCTCAAATTTTGGATCATGTCGAAGGCTCCGACCATTGCCCAGTCGCATTGATTTTACGATAAGTTTCAAGATGGTACCCTTTACGCATGATTTTGCCGACAGTGTCTCGCAGCTTGGCGAAGTCGCATTGATTCAGCAGATTGGTAAATGGCTAGGGCCCGTAAGTCCGGCTTCGCCGCACGGTATTGGTGACGATTGCGCAGTGCTGAAGCCGATCAACAGTGGCCAACAGATTCTGACCGTCGACAGCATCACTTATGGGCAACACTTTGATGCCAGCGTATCTCCCGAAGATGCGGGCGCTAAGTTGGTCAAACGTAACCTCAGCGACATTGCAGCGATGGGAGGCACACCTGGCCCAGCAGTGCTCGCCCTACTCTGCGGCCCGGACGTATGCACTCAATGGCTAGAGCGCTTTTTCATTGGTATTCGGCAGTGCTGTGAGCACTACCGAATCAGCCTAGTTGGCGGCGACATTAGCAGCCTTGCACCAGGTAATTTCTCCGCGGTATTAACGTTAACCGGGCAAGCATTGAGCCCTAAATTGCGTAGCACTGCGAAGTGTGGAGATTTCATCTACGTAACAGGCACCCTAGGCGGAAGCATCTTGGGTAAACATTATAAATTTCAACCACGCTTAACTGAAGGCCAATGGCTCGCGCAGCATCCCGACTGCAGTGCACAAATGGATTTAACTGACGGATTGGCAAAAGACTTGAAGTCCTTGTTGCCGCCAGCTTCGCATGCAGCACTTGATTTAAGCGCGCTACCAATCGCTCCAGCAGCGCATAATTTAGCAAAAACGTCTGGCTGTAGCGCATTACAGCATGCTTGCTGCGATGGCGAGGACTACGAATTGGTCTTCACGTTGGACTCGTTAGTGAACTGCCATGCCTTCGAAGCGCAATGGTCAGCGCAGTTTCCCGAGACTGAGTTGCAGCAAATTGGCAGCATTCTAGAATCTTCCAGCGACGAAAAATTAATTGATTCAGCAACAAACACAGCCTTGCCATGGTCGCATGGTTTTGAGCATTTGAAGAGTTCATGAACTGCGCAAACACAGACCTCCTGCAAGAACTCCGCAAAGGGATCGTCACGACTTCCGCCGCAGGCACCGAACAGATTGCTGGCGCATTCGCAGCTTTAGTGCCAGAGAATCAGGTACTCGCCTTGCATGGCGACCTCGGCGCGGGCAAAACCACTTTTATTCGCGGCTTAGCTCGCACATGGAATATTGTCGAGCCTGTCACCAGTCCGACTTTTAATTTATATACGCTCTACCAAGGCAGCCGCCAGTTGGTGCATCTTGATGCCTACCGCCTAGCCTCGGGCGCTGATCTGGATGCACTGATGATCGACGACTTTCTCGCTCCACCGTGGTGCCTAGCGGTCGAATGGCCCGACCGTATCGCCGACTGCTTACCTGAGGACACATGGCACCTATATCTTAATATCGATGCTGACACTGCGCACCGGATTCGCCTCGGCGCTTAAAATTCAATGGCGTTTGCGTAAGATCTGCTTCGCCTTGGCAAAGACTGATTTCGCCACGTCCATTGTAACTGCTGGTCCAAAGCGCACTGCTTCCAATTCTTTAAGGGCATCTCGTAGCTTACCCAAGCGCGGATCATTTAGTTCCAACTCAGCCATTTGCACCTGCACACGATGCAAGAGCCGAGAGGCCATCTTACGAATTGGATCCAGCCCTTGTTTCCGCCTCAACATACGCGGTAAAAGATGCAGCCATCGGAACCGTGTGCGCCAAAGATAGACAACAGCGAAGCAAAGGCATAGTAACACGCCCCCGCCAATAAAGCTGCCTCGGCTGAAGGGGCGCTGCAACCAATCGATTAGGGTGGTCCTTACCTCTTTGAATTTAACAGACAGAGACTTCAATAATTGGTTACCTAAATCGAGCATCGAAGTTGCCAATTCAACCTGATCTTGCTGGTCAAAATTGACGATCCGCCGATACCACTGCATACGCAAACTATCAACCCAGGCACTTATGCCAGTTTCCATTTCAAAACTAGCAGGCAGGGGCAGATCGGGATTGCTTGGGCTCGCGCCAGGAGTCGGATCGACGCGCAGCCATTCTTGTGTGTAGGCATCATAAATTTCAGCCCATGCGTGGGCATTACTGTTACGCACAACAAAGAAGTCTTCGACCGTATTCCAACCGCCACCAACAAATCCGACAACCATACGTGCTGGATAGCCTGCATCTCTTGCCAACAGAACAAAGGCACTCGCAAACAGTTCGCAGTGACCCGCGTCCCCTGCTGTAATCCAAGCAACCACCGGGTCCTCAGCTTGATTTGTGCCATTCGGCGTTAAGGAATATCTATAGTTCCTCCTTAAATAATTTGTGACCAATTGACTATACTCAGCGACCGAGAGGCTGGCAGATTCACCGATTAAGTCACGATTCAAACGCGTCAGAAGTGCACGATCTTGTTGAGCGATGTTTAGTCCCAACGTAGTCAGTGGGAATCGAAGCATGTCTTCGTCCTTAATTTCGACACCTGTCGAGTAGTCAAAGAAGGCTTGGTTTTCTGTGGCAGACGCGGGCGATCGTACCTCCCATAGTAAATCCTCAATTTGATAAGACACGGCGCTTTGCGGCACTACATCGAGCCCGACTACATGCAGATCAGGCAAGCGCACTGTATCTTGATCTGTTGCGAAACGCATCGATTGAAATGCACCCGGCAAAGGTAAATACTGACTGATACCACCTTCGAAATAGAAGGTCCATAGTTGCGCATTACGTTGTTGATGTGGCACCTTCCAATCATCCCAACTCGGGATCAATCGTAACCGCTCTTGTCGGCGAAATTCCCGCGACTGTGATGATAGTCGAAACTCACCGTCATGATATTGATCGAGTATTAAGATACGCCAATACGGTGTCGAAATGATTGCCTGCATACTTGGCGCATCCACTCGCAGTGCGATGCTATGGTCTTCAGTAATCTCTGAAACCGAACCCAGTTTAACGACGTCACTAAATCCAGATTTAGCCTCCGCCTGAAGCTGCATGAAGGGAATTGCCTGCTCCAAATTAAAACGCGGAATTGATACAAAGAGGGCCATCGATGCAATGACCACGAAAGAAAAAAGCAATGTGACCCACGCTAACACGCGAATATCTGCCACTAACCAGACACGAGTGATTAATTGCCTCCAACTAAATCGCTTCCAACTTGGCAGATTGCGCTCCTCAGGTCTTCCGTCCAGCAGACAAATGACCAACAACAACGCCATCGCAATTGGCGTGAACAATAAAATCTGAACCGCAAAAAGAAGCGACACCGTGAGCGCACCTGAAACCACTATACCAAATAGGCACAACAGAACCAATTGTAGATCTTCGCGTCGAGTACGTGGTGCAAGCGCCCTGTAGGCTAATAGTAGCATCACCATTCGCATCAAGGGAGGGAAGAAATTAATAAACCCGAATCCAAAATCGACTAAGACGATCAACAGCATCGCAGGTGCAGCAACACGCCAAAAAAATGGCGGGATCGCAGCGACCGTTTGAGGCCGAATAAGTGCAGCAAAAACTGCTGCCATACCAAAGGTGAGGTGAAAGCTGCTGTTTAAGTCTAAAGATCCCAGCGCCCATAAGGACAACATGGCTAAGATACCTCCAAGTATCCACTTAAGTTGCTTAAGTTCCTCAATCGTTAGTCTGGCCTGATTGATTCGCATCGACATAAATCGCTATCCCACTCTCCCCGCATGGTCGAAAAGTTAATCGGTTGGTGCGCACGTATGAATTAGTCTCCATGGATCCCTTTCGCCGTTCGAGTCGTGCCAATTGATCAAAAAAGTCATGCAATTCATGGATAGTCCGCACGGGTATGATACCCGAATCACCAATCACCACAGACTCCAAACGCCCCATGTGGAAAAGGTCGTCCGCAAGTGAACAAGCCAATGAGCATAATACTTCAAACTGCTTAGGACTCCACCGCGAGGCATCCGGATCGAGTTGTAGGTGGTATCCGCTCTCCCCTTCTTGAGCGAGCTGACGAATCATTATTCGACGCATGCGCGCCGTCGCTTTCCAATTCACCAAACGCGGCGGATCAGCTGGCACATACGGTCGAATATTGAGTAGATCATTGCCTAGTCCAGCGCTCTTTCGTGGGACTCCCGCAGAGATGCGCTGTCCACCAGGGGCAGCCTGAAAGTTGTAATCAATCCGCGCGGGCCAGACGAGTATAGATGCCTCAGAGTCACTACCTACGGTTTTTTCCAAAAATCCAAAAGGAAACTGCGATAGTACGCCAGATAAGCGCAATTTAAAATAGCCACGCTGCCGTGGCACGAAAGTCCATTCCAATTTGCACGATTCACCAGCACTCAGCGCCTGTTGCATATAAAGTCTTTCATTGGCTACCGTCATCTCAGTTTCCACTCTAAAACAAATCGCCATCGACGGTAAAAATACTTTCTGATTTACTAAATCCACTTCTGCCATGCCGACTTCGCCAACTTTAAGGTGCGTCGGCGCCCGCAGTTCCCACTGTAATTTTCTAAAATTAAACCATGACAATATACCGCTCAGCACCAAACTGCTGAGTAGAAGCGAGAGTGTCAGAAAGAGGATATTGCTAGACGTGTTATAGGCCGCAAGCCCAAGTCCGAAAGATACGATGATCAAACACCAACCAGTCAAAGTCAGACGAGTCTGAAGCATGTGACCAGGCAAGATTTGGCGTAGAAACAGCGGAATGAAACGCGTTTCCTGCTGCCCTGTCGTAGTGAAAAAATCGGGATCCGACCAGTCGTGCCAGTTTTTCAGCTCTGCATTCGCATGTGCCATCAATTTAGAGCAATACTCCGATTAGGCTGGTTCTGAGGTTGCCTCAATAATCTTCACCAATAATCCCTCTATCGAGCGTCGTTCCTCAAGTGGGTCGGACAATGGTTTATTCAGCGCGAGTCGATGACTAAAGACCGGAACGACCAGTTCACGCACATCTTCAGGTAACACAAAACCACGCCCCTTAGTGAGTGCTCGAGCTTGCGCAGCGATCTTAAGTGAGAGCGTCCCACGAGGGCTTACACCAGTCCTAAGGGCACGCTCATCGCGGGTCGCGTGTACAATCTGTACAATATAATTATATACGGAATCTTCGATAAAGACTTCACGCACATAAGCCTGGAGTTCGCTGACCTCGGTGCGCGAGACCACCGCGTCTGCCTCGAGGTGATCATAGTGCAGTTTTCCATGCTTCAATATTTCTAACTCATATTCACGCTCTGGATACCCAATATTAATGCGCATCAGGAACCGATCCATTTGACTTTCAGGTAACGGGAAGGTGCCCTCGTAATCGACTGGGTTCTGTGTGGCGATAACCATAAAAGGAGGCAAGACGGTATGAGTTTGCCCATCCACCGAGAGCTTCCCTCGGCCCATGACTTCAAGTAGGCTAGATTGCGTTTTAGGAGTTGTCCGATTGATTTCATCCGCTAGCACAATATTGGCAAAAATCGGCCCTCGCTTGAAGGAAAATTCGCGTTCTCTCTCATCATAGATCGACACTCCAATAATATCCGAAGGTAGCATATCGCTGGTAAACTGTATTCGTGAGAAAGAGCAATCGAGCGAGCGCGCTAAGCAATATGCCAGCGTGGTCTTGCCGAGGCCGGGAAGATCCTCGATCAGAATATGCCCGCTCGCCAATAAAGTAATAATCACTTTATCGACCGCTGAAGTCTTCCCTTTGATGGTACGTTCAATATTCTGACGCAGGCGGTCGACGATTTCGCGGGCTCTTGGGACTGGTATCACGGTTTCTTGTTTCATAATAGGAACATTGAGAGTCGAATTCTTAGAAGCAATAGGAACTATCCTATTTGGCGACATCTCCCAGCACATTTTTCAGAACTTTAATCGTTTACTACGAAAGCGTATCAATTACTGAAATACCCGCTCGACAGCGATGCGCCACACGATCTTAATCAAATATTATCTATTATTGCTGAGTTCGAATGAAAACTGTATACATTATTGAAGACGAAGAAATCCTTCGAAACCTGCTCACGACCTTCTTTGACACTAGCTTCCCTGAATTAGAAGTGCTCGGGATGACTGGCAATGGTGGTGAAGGCATTGAGCAATGCCTTGAACTCGCCCCCGACCTCGTGATCGTTGACATCCAACTCCCCGAGGTGAATGGCCTCGAGATACTGAATCTCCTCAAGCGCAAGTTTCCGAAGATTAAGATTCTTATCTTCACTGGATTAACTTCCCCGCAGACAGTCAAGATTGCTGCGCGTGGCAACGCTGATGGGTTTATTAACAAAATTTCCGGCTTGGCAGAACTGACTAAAGCGATCCACGCAGTTCAGAACGACGAACAATTCTTCAGCCCTGAGATCTACGACGAAGTGGTTCGCATGCGTGATGAAAACTCAACCGAGCGCCCGCCGTTCTCGGAATAAATTGAGGCTTCTTTTGGAACCGCACGAGGCTACGGCTTGTATTAATTCATACATGCTTCACTATTTTTTATCTTCATCGAATCTATCCTTATGAAACAGACATCCCCTCTAATTACGCATCGAAAGTTCCACCGCCAAAGTGGTTTTAGTTTAATCGAAATTCTCATCGTAATCGCACTGATTGCGGTGCTCGCGACAGTCGCGATCGGCAATCTCGGTGGCATTTTCAGCGGGCAACAGGATAAAGTTGCGGATATCTTTGTGAAGCAGACACTCGACACTGCACTCGTGCCCTACCGACTCGACGTGGGTAATTACCCGACGACCGAAGAAGGCCTCGCGGCACTGATAAAGGCTCCTGCAGGTAAGGCTGCTAAATGGAAAGGTGCCTATTTGAAAGAGCTTCCATTAGATCCTTGGGACAATCCTTATCAATACCGTTACCCTGGCTCGAAGAACATCAACGCTGCCCGTGGCTATGATGCATGGTCGTGGGGACCGGATGGGACCGAAAGCGCTGATGATATTGGCAACTGGTAAGCACACGAGTAAGGCGCTTGACACCAAAGGCTTCTCGCTAATTGAGATCGTGTTAGTCCTCGGGCTAATGGCATTTGCCGCGGCAGTCGTGATCACCAATTTTGCCTCTCTTGCCGATCGGGGTGACTCTCAAACTAGCGAAGAAATCCTGCAAGCTGCGGTTCGCGAAGCGCGTTTTATGTCTGCAAGCGAGCGAATTATTACCGAACTTCGATTCGACAAGGAAAACGGCAGCCTGTCCATTTCGAGTGACACTGGCGTCGGCGGAACCTTTGCACTGAACGAAAGTTTTAGCAAAGACGGCCCAGCAGAAATCCTTTTCTACCTAGTGCCACCCTCCGAGGGTTTAGCGCCTCCAATCGATGCCAGTCGTACACGCCTCGAAACCAGTGTCGTCAAATTCGCGCCAGATCGCAGTTCCAGTCCATTTGTGGTCGACATCGATAGCGGCAGTGGCTCGCCGACACGCCTGGTATTTGACCCCTTCTCCAGTTTGATTGTTACTCCCAAATGATGGTACCTTGCACTAAATCCGGTTTTTCTCTGATCGAAGTGGTGGTCGCACTAGCGCTGTTTGCGATGGCATCCGTGGTGTTGACCTCATCATTTGTTAACGCCCTTCTTGCTCGCGAACACGGGCAAAGCAACGATCTCCGCCACGCCGACATACGTGCCGTGCGTATGCAGCTACTGCTAGAGCCAAATCTGGACGATGCAGAAGACGGTGATCGCTACGATACACTCAATAATGGCACTGCTAATTGGGAAGCCTCGATCGAGCCGACTAACGTGATTGATTTATTCGAAGTGCAGCTACAAATCGAGTTTAGTGATCCGCAAGAACAACAAGAAGCGTCGCACTCCGAGACGCTCTACCTGCTACGCCCTACTTGGTCTAAGTCTGATGAGCGGTCTAGCTTGTTACAGGATAAAAAAGACGATTTACGAAGCTCTCGCGACTTCGACCGATTCTAATGCGCTGGCAATCAATAGACACGACATATTCAGACGCACGAGCGGGCATGAGCCTACTTGAAGTGATTCTCGCAATTGCTGTGGCGGGTTTCGTACTCGCAGCGGCCGTCGCAATGTTGGTCTCGATTAGCAATATCTGGTCTGATCGATCCGATCGACATTTCTTCGTGGATCACGTCGATGGCGTTACTGAATTTATGAACGCTACATTTAGTAGCGCAGGTGTCGCAATCGCATTGAAAGACAGTAGCGAGACCAAAACGAATAGTCCTCAAGGAGAAAATGGCGCGGGCAATCAGCTTCCACGTGTTTCTATCTCTAGGACAGGTGGTGGTTCCACTCGCAGTGGCACTGATTCTAATACGAGCAACTCTAGCGGCGGATTGATCGGCGCAGCAGACGAGCCGGTGGGATGGGCGCGGCCTCCAGGATTTTCAGACAGCAAAGATCCGTTGCTGAATTTTAAACTCACCAAGGCGCCGCCACTGTTAGTTGGTCTCGAAAATGCTCCTCTACTTGGGATCGATATCTTTCTTTATTTTGACAATTCAGACGGCCTCAGCCTGCTTTGGTATTCTACTTTACAAGAGGAGGCTGAAGACCTCAATGATCTGCGTCGCACCGCCATCAGTTCTTTGGTGACCAAGATCCAGTATATTTACTGGGACGAACGTTTTGAAAAGTGGGAGGAAGAAGATAAACCGATGGAGGCTGACGGTAATGATCAATTCATCCTGCCTCGCTTCCTGAAGCTCACTTTTGAATATGAGAATGAAACGCAGGAGCGCACATTGACGATCCCAGTGCCATCAAAGAGCGCATTACTATACTAGCATGCCGCAGACGACTACACATTTACATACACGCAGTAGACCGCTCCTACATGCAAAGCGGCAAGGTGGCAGTGTATTAGTGGCGGTACTCGCCATTATATTAGTGATTACATTTATGGTCACACGCTTCATGAACGAAGCGGTCAAAGACCTCGAATACCGCGCAATCTTTAACGAACCTTCGGATGTGCGGGCATTTGCCTACGGCATGCTGGAAGTCGCCTTAGCTACGATTCAAGAGGTCGCATTAATCGACGATGGTAAGCTCTACGCTGGCGAACAAGGTTGGAGCGATCCACTCAGCTACGCCGACATTACAGTCCCCGACGGATGGGAAGTCAGCATCAGCATACGCGACGAAGGCGGTAAACTGCCACTCAATACAATGTCAGAAGATTTGCTTAACAAGCTACTTGAGGAGCAATTAGACTTCGATTTTGGCACGACTCGCGAGCTTAGTAGCACTTTGAGTGATTGGATCGACGAGGACGACGAGCAACGCCTCAATGGTGCTGAATCGGATGACTATTTACGTAATAATCCACCGTATCGAGCTGCCAATGCGCCGTTACAATCTCTCGAAGAACTCCAATTGCTTAAAATATGGGAGGACGAATTTTTCGACGAGGACGGCTACCCAAATCAACTGTTCGTGCAATTCTCTAGCCTGGTGTCAGTTATCAATACTGGTTCGGTGAACCTGAATGCGGCTCCCGCGGACTTACTGGAGCTGTTGGCATTGCAGGACGGCTGGCAAGATGACTACCTGTTTGACGGGCTTGATGAACCGTATTTGAAAAAGCCGCCCGAGTCTGCCGGCAAAACTAGTGGTGTTGAAATAAGCCTGCTTCGCGTCACTATTAACCTCAAGCGCGGGGATGTCCCATTTACTATCAGCGCGCTGATCGAACCAAATTTCAGTGCGCAAACAAGCTCTGGCTCTGCGACCTCTGGCTCTGCCCCCGGAGGTGCTTCACGAGATAAGCCTAAGACAGGCTCAGTCGAAGAACAGGATGCCATGCAGATACCTTTTAAAATCCTCCAATTAACCGAGTACACTCAAGGCGGCCCAGAAACCACTTCAGCCCGTTATTCAGTTATGGACATTGGCGAATAAAGCGCTTCCATCTAAGTTTTATTGATATTTAGTACCCGTGAAAGACGCCGCGCCTATATTGACCCCGACCGAACCTGCCTCAGCGGAGCAAGTGCTGGCCTTACCTGGTCACCTGTTTTTCATCGAAACCATCGATGTGCCCATCGACTTAGAGCCTGCAGAAATCCCAGATTTCATTGAGTTGAGTCTCGAATCCCTTGCCCCGTTTCCTGTTGAGCAACTGAATTGGGGCTTTCTTTACAGTACAGACGCTCCAACAATTCTAGTCTATGCGACGCATCGTGACCGTCTTAAACAAGCTGGCTATACCGAATTACAGAGCTACGCATGGGTGTTGCCGGACTTCGCGACACTGACTGGTGCATGCTTTCCAGACGAAACCTTAGTCACACTACAATCTGCCAACAATCTCAGCCTGCTACTATTTGATAAAGGCGCGTGTGTCCCTCGCACTGTGTTAGTGGCCTCGTTGGAAGACGGCGACTTTGAGCATGCGCTCGAAGAGCTCGTAGCGAATGCATCCGACCTCACACAGGGCACTACCATGCTCAGAGTACGTACTGGCGCAATCGAACTGAGCGAACAAGGACTGGCTATTTTTAATCAGGAATCAGCTGACGATTCACACAGCGCGATTGAATATGGCGCATGGACGACACTCGCACCCACTGAGGCTCAACTCTGGCAATCAGATGTACGCAGCGCGGATTTTAAGGTGACCGAGCGCAACGCCCGACGACTAGGCTCGCTACTTATGCGAATTACCGCTTGGGCCGCAATCTTCGCGCTGGTACTCGTCGGTATCGAGATGCTGCTACTCGCTAGCCAAGCTTGGCTCAGCACGCTGGATAAACAGATCGAAAGCCAGCGCACCGCCGTTCTAACGATCGAAGACAAGCAGGCGTTGATGGTCAAATTGGAGCAAGTCGCTAAAAATGAGCTGCGCCCCATCGCTATCCTTGATGCTGCCAACAACATTCGCCTCAAACAAAATCTCGGTATTGAATATGATAGTGCTGTGGTAGAAGGTGAAAACCACATCACCATTGAGGGTAAGGCGACCAGTATCAACGCGCTAAACAGTTACACTGAAAGTTTAAAGCAATCTGGCCAATTTGTACTTATCACCGCACCGGAATCCATTACCCGTGCAGGCAAAACCACTTTCACTGTCACGTTGGCCTACACGCATTTGAATGCGTCTGCACCAGTTGAGGGACCCACCCCGCCCGCTATTAAAGCGCCCACAGAGGAGGCCCCGATCTAATGCAAAAAATCCTCGAACATGCGAAGCGACTCTTTCTGCGGATGACGGTACGCGAAAAAAGCCTCACCCTAGCGTTCATCCTAGTAATGCTGTTCATTTGGACGGGGAATCTGTTGAAACGCAGTTCAGCGTGGAACGACAACCGTAAGCAGGCAACGACGGACCTACAGAACCAGCAACAATGGCTCGATCGCAGTGAGCAATTCACCACTGGTCTCGCCGATGCGCTTGAACGAGTGGACCCGAAGAAGACCTATGCAGGTTCGCAGCTATCGGGCCGTATTGACGCTATTTTGCGCCAAGTCGCACTGTCTGGCTCGGCGGATATTGACCCCGTGCAAACCCGCGAGGGCGAAATTTTTAATGATCATAACCTCCGCATACGACTGAACCGAATATCTATTGCGCAATTGATCAAACTCAACAAACTACTCAGTCAAGAAACTCCGTATATAAACATTCAGAGCGTCAGTGTGACCAAAAACCGCCGCAACCCCGAAGAACTAGATGTCCGCTTTAAAATTAACTCTTTTGATCTGAAGAACCCATAAGACGCATCTGTTCGCTCGCCTTTAATAATGACACACATTATCCGTAAATCACCCCTCTTGATCAGCCTTCTACTTGCCTTCGTTACTACAGCGAACGCGCAGCAGGTGGCCACGCCTCCGATTGTACCAATCGTGCCACTTGAGCCACGGGTTGATAATCCAGATGAAGTCATTGGTCTGATCGTTCTCAGCGATGAAACTGCGCTGCAAGTGCTTGACATGCTGGAGAAGATGACTGGCAAGATCATCTTGCGCCGCCAAGATATAGCCGCGGTAAAAATTAACTTTAATTCCCGCGGCGAACTCACCAAGGGTGAAGCCGTGCTCGCCCTTGAAAGTTTGCTCAGCCTCAACTCAATTATGCTCACCGATATGGGTGGCCGCTTCATGAAGGCCGTGCCCGCCACCAGTGTGAACAGTCATGTGCCCGAAATGATTGTCGGCAGCACGCTGGACTTGCCTGCGAGTCAACAAATCTACGCCAAACTGTTCAAGTTCGATTACTTACAGGCCGAAGCCACCAGCGGCACCACTGTCACCCCGCTGCTATCGCAAAACTCCAGCGTCATTGTCTTTCCCAAATCAAACGCTATGCTGATCACTGATGCGCTGATCAATCTACAACGCATCGAGCGAATTATCGACGAAATGGATAAGCCGCAGGAAATCCGCGAAGAGATCCAGTTTATCAAGCTCGACTACATCCAAGCATCCGAGATGCAGCAGCGCATCGAAAATTTAATTTCAGGCCCGCTAAAAAATTATCTGGAAGGGACTACCAGTGTGACTGCCGACGAGCGCACCAACCAACTCATTTTGATCACCCATCCAGGCAATCTTAATGTGATCAAGAACGTGATTGATAGCGTCGATGTCGATGCCGCACCATTGACCAGCAGCGAAGTATTTCCGCTGCGTCAGGCGCAAGCCGTCGATGTCGTCTCGATCATTGACGAAATTATCTCTGGCCAGAAAGAAGGCCGTGAAGAGGATGCCAAAGTTGCAAAAGACAACAAGAACGCGAATAAGAAAGCTGACGTGCCAAATGCTAAGCCTAACGCTACAAATTCTGCTAATACAACCTCTGGCAATGCTAGTAATAGTTCACTACAATTTTCGAATTTTGTCGGCCTCTCTGCTGATGAGCGCACTAATGCGATCGTTGCATACGGCACAGATAGTGACCTAAAAACACTCGGTGAATTGATTAACCTCATTGATCGTCCACTACCTCAAGTGCGCATCGAAGCAATCATCACACAGGTTCAGCTTGAAGATAACGAATCACGCGGCATTGATAGCTTCAATTTGGATTATAATCTAACTGGCGCAGATAGTGTTGTTGGCGGCAACGAAATCAATACCAGCGGAACCACGGAGGCGGGTTCTAGTATCGCTATGTCCCTCAAAGACTTCAGCCTAGACCTTGTTCTTAAAACAGCTGAAAGTCAGTCGAATGTTCGCGTGCTGTCGACCCCAATTATAGTCGTCAGCCATAATCAGGAAGCGACCATTAACGTCAGCCAGTCCCGCCCTATTGTCACTTCCTCGACCAGTTCGCTTAATAATTCCAGCAACAATACCCGCAGTAGTGTTGAATATCGCGATATCGGCATTCAACTCACGGTAAAGCCCTTAATTGGCTCTGACGGTACGGTTCAAATGGAAGTTGAGCAGTTGATCGAAGATGTGTTAGGCGAAGTAGAAATTGATGGCAATGAACAGCCGATTATCGGTAAGCGTGAAGCCACCTCTTATTTGAGTGTTCGCGACCGAGATGTAATCGTCCTCGGTGGACTCCAAGAAAATCGTCAAAAAGCTGGCAATGGTAGCTTAGAAGGCCTAGGCGATCTACCATTGGTCGGTGGGTTATTCGGCAGTAAACGCCGAGAGTACACACGAACTGAATTAATCATTTTCATTCAACCGACTATCTTAACAAATCCTTCTGATGCCGCCCAAGATACGTCGGAACAAATAAATGCTGCTATAGAAACTTACGCAGTGAGTCAGTATTTAGAGACATCAGATATGGGGTCGATTTACGTAGAAGAGAGTGCGATTCCTGCTGCGATTGAAAAACGTGATGAAATCGAATTTGAAGCCGAACAAGCAAAACTTCCGATCGAAGAACGTGAACCCAAGAAACGTTCCTTCTTTCGGTTTTGGTGATCGCAAATTATAAGTTCTACCACATTATTCTTTAATGATGAGCCACCCACTCCAGAAGCACGCCGCAATATCCAGCAAGATACCATTGGTTGTATTGGCATGCTTAACGTTGGGTATATCACTCGCGGCGGCCAGCTCCAAGCTCGTGTCCAACAGCCCGTTCTTACCTCAAGGCTATAATGATATGAAGGTTGCGCCGAAGCCTCCACCGGTGGTCAATGGGCCGCTTTCACGCGAACTTGAATTCCGCGGTATCGTGCAGATGAATGGCATCTACGAGTTCAGTCTATTTAACAAAAAGCTCAATCGCGGCTATTGGATTGCAGAAAATGGCTCTGAGAGTGGCATCAGCGTGCGTAACTTTGATCTTTCGGGCATGCGGATTACAGTCACGCAAAATGGCCGCTCCGAACAATTGACTTTGATGACTGCCACCGACAGCCCCTTGCCTGTTGCTATCTCAATGCCCACAAAGCCCGCCGCCCTGCCCCCGGGGCTCAACATCCCCGGGCTTAAAACCAATTCTCCGAAACCATCCGCCAGCCGTGTAATCCCACGCAGGCGGGTAATTCTTCCCAACAAGCAGTAGGTTTGTAGAAGAGAGTTGAAACCTGAGGGTTGCAGTTTTGAGGATTAAGGTCTCTGTGTGGCGTCTGACCTTAAGCAGACCAGTCAAATATCGGCCCGATGATCCAGGTCAATGAGATGGCGCTATCACTACTAGGGCCCGAGCAAGCCCGGGCACCACTGACGTGCTTGCGCATTCACTAGAAGGTGCTCAATCCAGAATCGCTGTCACGATTACACTGGCATGTATACCGAGCCCGCGACCCACATCGTTGAGCTGCTCGCCAGTCGTCGCAGTGATACATACATCGGCTATTTCGAGTCCAAGTAGATCTGCCACGGACGCACGGAGCTCCGGCACCTTCGGGTCAATTTTTGGACGCAGGCATTCCAACACAATTGATACATGTGTGAGTCGCCAATCGCCAAGACTTTCGAGTGCGACTGCTAAGTATGCTTTACTGTCTGTAATGCCATCACGGCACAGCTGATCTGCCACAGCACCGATGACGGTCACACCAGTGACGCCACTGATGGCGTCGGTCACGGCATGCAGAATGACATCCGCGTCGCTGTTGCCAGACAAGGCTGGTGCATCATCAAAGATGACGCCCCCGAGTATCAACGGCTTGTCCGAATCGCCTTCAATAAAGCGATGACTATCTAGGCCAAGTCCAGTTTTTACCTTCACAGTTTAAAGTTCGGGAAAGAAACGTGCTTTTTCAGCTGCAGCCGACTCAGGGCTGTCTGAGGCATGCACCACGTTGCGCATCATGTCGGTGCCCAAATCGCCACGGATCGTGCCTTTCGGCGCCTCCTCGGAATTGGTAGGTCCGAGTAGTTCTCGCACCTGAGCGATGACATCTTCACCACGCAGAATCATTGGCATCACTGGGCGTGAGCTCATGAAGGCTTCGATTTCAGGGAAGAATGGTAAATCCGCCACGTGGGCATAGTGTTCACGCAGGATTGAGCCGTCCAACTGAGTCACTTTAGAGGCGACGATGTCGAAGCCAGCATTTTCGAAGCGAGTAATGACCTCGCCTGCAATGCGTTTCTCCATGCAGTCGGGTTTGAGGATAATAAGTGTTTCTTCCATAAGTCTTTTGCTAAAAAACGTCATGCAATGTCGCAGCGCATCGGCGATGACAAGTCTAAAGCATCGGCGATTATCATTGCTCCGCTTTAACTGGATTTTTCAGGCTGCCGATACCTGTAATTTCGACTACTACCTCGTCGCCTGGATTCAGAAAGTGTGGCGGTTCACTTGCCATTCCAACCCCAGGCGGTGTACCAGTTAAAATAACCGTACCAGCCAGTAAAGTCGTACTACCACTTAGAAACGCAATAATTTCGGCAACGCTGAAAATCATATCCCCCGTGTAGGATTCTTGATGTATTTGACCATTTAGAATTGTCCGGATCGGTAAGATTTGTGGATTTGGAATGCGATCCGCGGTCACCAGGACCGGGCCGAGTGGACAAAAGCTATCAAAGCTCTTCGCTTTCACCCATTGTCCGCCGCCATTGAATTTTTGCCAATCGCGCGCACTAACATCGTTGCCACAGGTATAGCCGAGAACGAAGTCCAGCGCATCTGCGACCGATACATTTTTACAATCACGCCCGATCACCACCGCGAGCTCACATTCATAGTCCACTTGGTCGCTATGCAAGTGCCGCGGTAAGATGATCGGACAATTTGGGTGCTGCACTGAAGTCGGGCTTTTCATGAAGACCACAGGATGGTCGGGTAATTTGGCTCCGACCTCAGCGGCATGTTCGCGGTAATTTAATCCGATGCCATAAATTGCAGTCGGCACTACGGGTGCTAAACGACGCACTGGCTGTAGCAACACATCCGACTGGCTGAACGTGCCGTATAAGTCACCTTCCAAGCGAAACACTTGATTGCCGACCTCACAGCCATAGCAAATTTCACCCTCCACAGTTTCGACACGTACAATCTCCATAAACTGTACTGTTAAGCAGTTAGCATATTCTTCAAAGTTATTCGTACGTTAAGTCCTCTGGACTGGGAGATATACGCCCTCATTTTCAACAACGTGGGCGAGTCGCCCAAGCTCTGATTGCATCGCGAAGAAAACAAAAACCCAACTCCAATAAAGGAGATGGGCTTATTTGCTTCTCATGGTAGGCGCGGAGGGACTCGAACCCACGACTTCCACCATGTCATGGTGGCACTCTAACCAACTGAGTTACGCGCCCATACCTGAGAAGATGGGCAATAAGCAAGGCGACTCGATCAATGTCAAGACGCCTTTAAAACAATTCGTTTTCTATAAAAAATCCGAGTTATATGAACAATCACTCCAAGGTTCACAAACTGGGTCTTGCAAACTAGCCCTCCCCAAGGCCCCTGCCTTGTGATTAAATAGGATGCAGTTTTTTTATATTTCTCGTTGCCCTTTTTAATTTGCCGTTCAAATTTCCGTTTTCGGAGCGAAGCACCTCATATAAGAGTGCCAGCCAGACTACACATGAGCACTAGCCTTACCTGGAACCGAAAAGACCTGATCGGCATCGAACCTCTCTCGCGAGGGGAAGTTGAAACGATCTTCACTGCAGCCACCGCGTTTAAACGTGCAATGGAGGCCGATGATAAAAAGCAGCCCTATCTCGATGGCTGCACAATCGTAAACCTGTTCCTCGAGCCAAGCACACGTACGCGCTTGGCCTTCGAAGTTGCCGCAAGCCGACTCGGCGCTGATATCATCACCATGACCAGTAATGCCAGTAGCTTGACTAAGGGTGAGACGCTGCGTGATACCGCGCAAAACATCGCAGCGTTGAAGGCTGACATGATCATCATGCGCCACCCTGCCTCTGGGGCTCCCAATTATTTGAGCAAAGTGGTCGACATACCAGTGATCAACGCCGGTGACGGATCGCACTCCCACCCTACTCAGGCGCTGCTTGATTCTTTCACATTGCTAGAGAAGTTTGGCAGCTTGGACGGTAAGAAGATCACGATTCTAGGCGACATACTGTTTAGCCGAGTCGCGCGCTCCAATATCATTTGCCTGCAAAAACTCGGAGCTGAGGTCACAATTGCAGGCCCCAGCACTTTGGTCCCGAAAGCCTTCGAAGCAATGGGTGTGAAGGTTTGCCATGATTTACGCGAAGCCTTGGAGGATGCAGATGCCGTAATGCTGCTACGTATCCAGCACGAACGCCAAAGCTCGACGCACTTCCCTTCGCTTGGCGAATACACTAGCATGTTTGGCCTCAACAAAGAACGTGTTAAATGGCTGAAGCCAGAAGCGATCATCATGCACCCTGGGCCGATCAATCGCGGCGTAGAGATCGACTCGGAAGTCGCCGACTCGAAACAGTCCGTAATCTTGCAACAAGTCACCAATGGTATCGTGGTGCGCATGGCCGTCCTGCACCTCTGTCGTTGTGCCTATAAAAATCAGCCTATCGAACTCCCAGCGTAACCTGCACTAGCTGACTACGTCATTAAAATTACAACTCCATATGCCTAACATACTTTGGATAACTGGCGGTCGAGTGATCGACCCAGCAAACAATCGCGATGCAATCGGCGACATCTGCGTCATCGATGGCAAGATCTCAGATACTCTTACTGAAGATCAAAAGCGATTAGCAAACAAGATAGATGCCACGGGGCTGGTAGTCGCACCTGGATTGGTCGATATTCACGTCCATTTTCGCGATCCTGGGCAAACGCACAAGGAAAGCATTCGCACTGGAACCGAGGCGGCCGCGGCTGGGGGCTTTACCTCTGTCATCTGCATGCCCAATACGAGCCCTGTCTGCGACAACGCTGGTACGATTCAGCGCATTATGGATAAGGTAGCGCGCGAGGCCGTCGTTAACGTCTACCCAACTGGCTGCCTTACCCTTGAAATGAAAGGTAAACGACTGGCTCCGACGGGACAGTTAAAAACTGCGGGGGTCGTCGCGATGACAGACAACGGTAAATGTGTGCAGAGTAATGAAATTATGCGCCGCGCAGTCGAATACGCGAAGATGTTTGATCTTACGATTATGGATCACTGCCAAGACGAGACGCAAACTGAAGACGCAGTGATGAATGAGGGCGAGTGGTCCCTGCGACTGGGCCTACGCGGGTGGCCTAAGTTTGCTGAGGATATAATGGTCGCCCGTAACGTCTTACTCGCAGAATTAACTGGCGCCCATATTCACATGCAGCACGTCAGTTCGGCGACCTCGATCGACATTATTCGTCGTGCGAAAGGTCGAAACATACCCGTGACTGCCGAAGCATGCCCACATCACTTCGAGTTCACCGATGCAGACCTAAAAGACTACGACACGAATCTCAAAGTCAACCCACCGCTACGCACGGATGCTGATCGTGAATCGATTATCGATGCACTTAAAGACGGCACGCTGGACTGTATTGCTTCTGATCATGCGCCACACACGCCAACCGAGAAAGATAGTGAATTTGATTATGCACCACCTGGGATAATTGGCTTAGAAACCTCACTCGCTGCTTCATTGCACGCACTCTACCACAGCGAAAGACTGAGCTTGAGTGAAGTGGTAGCACTCATGACGCATAAGGCTGCGGAGATCTGTAAGCTCGATGCTGGCACATTAAGCGTAGGTGCATCAGCCGACATGTGTCTACTTGATCCCGATGAATCTTGGACGGTTAATGCCGATCAGTTCTACAGCAAGTCGCGTAATTGCCCTTGGCATGGCCAATCGCTCAAAGGTAAAGTTAAGGCGACCTACGTCGCGGGGCGTGCTGTTTTTGACGGCGAATCGATCATCAGTTAAATGCCTGTAGATATAGACTCAGCCGCGATACTCGCGGGGTCAATTTTTGTAGCTATCCTAGTTGCTAGTGCAGTGCTCTGGATTGTGCATTTGCAGCGAAATCAGCGCAAGTTCGCCTGCGAAGCGGGAGTGCCAGCATGGCCGATTGGCTGGATTAACTTCGGAATTTTCCTCTGTGCTTTAATCACCAGTGTTTTTGTCGTTCAACTATTCGCGGGTGGATTGATTCAATTGAAGCCCCCTATTGAAGCGACGACGATCGACAATGAGGTAGAATTAGATGCAGCTGCCGATCTGGTTAGCAGCCAATGCCCACTGACAACTGAACACCCGTCATTGACGCCCCGGATGGCGGTGCTGGCGGTCTTGTTACTACAACTCCCACTGCTAGGGACCTTCTGCGCTCTGCGTCGATTTTACCCAAATCATTTTTCCAGTCGAATCAATAGCCAGCATTTAACGCTCTGGCAGTCATTCACGCAAGCGATACCGCAATTCATCCGCTATTTGCCAATCATTTGGATCGTCAGTTTTGCATGGTCACAACTACTCACTAAACTGCAGCAGCTCAGCATCATTGACGAGTTCCCTCCTCAAGAACTCATCAAACTGTTCACCTATGGTGGCGATCCTGTGGCAATTACATTGCTCGCGGCCTGCGCTGTGGTGCTCGCGCCGATCGTAGAAGAACTGATTTTCCGCGCGGGGATCTATCGTTTCTTAAAGAGTCAGGCATCTCTCCTGACTGCTCAAATAATTAGTGGCGTTTTCTTTGCTGTCATGCACGGCAACCTAATGTCATTCCTACCACTAGTTGCCGTAGGCATTATCCTCGCGCGTGTGTACGAACGTTCAGGGAGCATACTAGTTTCGATGTGCTTTCACGCCTGCTTTAATGGATTCAGCCTCCTTATATTATTGATTATGAGTCAATCTTCCTTCCCGATCAATTGATCCCAACTGTGAAACGACTGACTCTGCCTTTACAGTCTGGTTAAATTACCTATCAATCTACAGATCTCATTTAAAACACGCATATGAATAAACTATACTCAATATTATCCCTCAGCCTCGGGATCGTTCTAATCAGCGGGTGCTCGACAATCGACCTTCCAAAAGGGAAGAGCGCAGGCTATTCCAGTTTTCGTCTATATCAGCATCAGGCTTCTCATGTCCCAGACTTCACTAACCGTGAAGATCGCGTCAATACTTACTTACAAGCTGCTCTTAAAGAGGAATTTGAGTCGCATGGCTTGAAGGAATCAGAGCAAGATGCTGAGCTCATCGTAGCCTTTCTTTTGATCGTGCAAGACACCGCTGTTACGACTGCCATCAGTGATTACTATATCACCTCTGGCTCGGACATCCTCAGCGAGGCGCACCGCCGTATGGGTAAGAAAAACCTGCCGGGTGGCTATGAAGCAGGTGCTATTGTGGTTGATATCATTGATAAAAAATCGGGTGAAGTCATTTATCGTGACTTCGCAAAGCGTGAAGTGCTCGACTACCTCACACCCGCAGAAAAAGAACAGCGAGCCAGGGACGCTGCGGTCGAAGCAGTGGCTACATTCTTCCGTAAATAATTTTTAGCAGTCACCTTTACAACTGAAAGCTGCTGGTATTATGCCAGTGGCTTTTTTTGTTTCAACCAACAGTGAGTTAGCAGATCAATCGTAGGGATTATCCGCCTCGTCACAAAGCAGATTGCGATCTAGGCACGAACTCTCAACTTGCCAGTGGAGTTGGTTTCAGTTCCTCTATTTGTTATGGAAATCGATCCTTCAACGACCCCACCCGCTTCACCTACACTCGTCATCGATGGTAGTGGTTCAGTGCTATTTGCGGGTGTGCTAGGGTCAAATGGCAATTGGCTTGCACGTTCGGAGCAAGCCGGTGCCCCACTGGAGAGCCTATTTCCCGCAATTGAAGCGGCACTCGATACGGCTCGGTTGACCTTGGCGGACATCCGCACCTTCATCTATTGCGAAGGCCCTGGCTCAGTGCTGGGCTTACGGCTGTGCGCAATGGCGATTGAGACTTGGAGTCGATTGCACCCACAATCGGCGCACTATTACGTGTACAATAGCCTACAATTGGCCGCCGCACTCATTTGTTTAGATACGCCAGGTCTTGATCAAGCGCTGCTTATCTCTGACTGGAAAAAAGGCATTTGGAATGCGGTGAAGATCCGCAATGGTCAACCTTCAGTAACAGAAGTCGCTGACGATGCCGCCATCGCGGATTGGACCGAACCACTTTACCACTTACCTCAACGCAAGGGTTGGCAACAGCCTCCCGCCAATGCGACTACCGTCGAGTATCGCCCCGACCGCCTGACGGAAGTCTTCCACCTGCCGCGACCAACCGCAACTGTCGAACTGTACGCTTCGGGAGTAAACGTATTTCAAAAATGGACACCCGAGCGTCACCGTGCTCCGACTCCAAGTTGACATTCCGATCTGCTCCACCATCGCCAATAGGCTATTGTTTTAACTCATCATCCTTAAATCACATTCCTAATTCCATACAACGCTGTTGGGCTGAGATAAATCTCGCTGCATTTGAACGTAATTTGAAGCGCATTCAAGCTGCGCTACCTTCACACGTGCGCTATGTCGCGGTAGTGAAGGCAGATGCCTATGGTCACGGGATGCCGCAAATGGTGCGGCGCTTAATGCAGAGCGGAGTTGATTATTTTGCCGTCGCCAACGTGCACGAAGCCGCAGATATCCGACACATGGGCAAGGGTTGGCCAATCCTCGTTCTTAGTCCCGTACTTCCAGAAGAAGACGATTTCTTAGTCGATTACGATCTAGTCGGCACAGTGAGTACCCCAGAAGAAGCCGCGCGATTTAATACACTAGGTGCGTCTCGCGATGTGCAGATTAAGGTACATTTAAAAATAGACACTGGAATGGGGCGACTAGGCATTTGGCACGACAATGCCCTCGCCCTACTTCACACGATTCGTGAGTTGCCGAACCTCAAACTCGAGGGAATCTACACGCATTTTTCTAGCGCCGACAGCGAACGCAAATTCACACGTATCCAACGCCAACGTTTCCTGACGATACTCGACCAAGCCGATATTACTGGTTTACTGATACATGCAGACAATTCAGCCAGCCTCAGTACATTAAGCGGCGATAGCCCGTTTAATGCGGTTCGCATTGGATTGCTCCAGTTTGGTGTCCGCCCCTATCCAGACTCTTTACTCGGAAGTGTTGAAGTTGATCCTGTCTTTAGTTTCCATACTCGGGTTGGCATCGTCAAAGACCTACCTGCAGGCACAGACATCAGCTACGGGCGTACATGCTCGCTGAAACGCGACACACGTATCGCCGTGCTCACTGCTGGTTATGCAGATGGTATTCCACTTCAATTAAGTAATACTGGAACTGTGCTGTTGCACGGTCAGCACTGTCCAATTCTCGGGCGTGTCACCATGGATCAAACCATCATCGATGTCAGCGATCTGGATCGAGCAATTAACCCTGGCGATCACGTGGTTCTAATCGGCACGAATCAAGCGGCCGAAATAACGACTAGTGAATTCAGTGACCTTGCGGGAACAATCCCTTGGGAGTCGCTCTGTTCCATTACAAAACGAGTGGTACGTATCTATATCGGTTCGAGAGAAATCTAGAATCCCACTGGGAGTTATTAACGATTGATCAAGCAGGCTATCTGCCTATCTTAACTATAGCTTTAATCAATGGCACGAAACAGTCCCACTTTAATGCGCGACCACTCCAATTCGTTAACCAAAACGAAATATGAATCCTTCCAGTAAACGTCACCTACTCACGCTTGGGTCATTAATATGCTTAGCGATCGTCCTCGTAGGTTTGACTGAATTCTGGACTTATGGAGGCGAGATCAATCGGGGAAAACCATATTTAAACGCCTTCCACGCCATGCTGATCTGCGCAGCATTCGCTTTTCCACTACTTGGAATTGCTCTGTACTTGTTGAAAAAACAGGAAGACATCACGACGGCAAAACAGACCCAAGCAGACCTCATTAAGGCAAAAGAAGGGGCCGAAGCTGCCAGTAGAGCCAAGGATGAGTTCCTCTCAGTTATGGGGCATGAAATGCGCACGCCACTTAATCCTATACTGGGCTTTTCTGAAATTTTACGGCAGAATATCACTACCAAGCCGGAGTCAGATTACATTAAAACGATCATCACGGCAGCCAACCGACAATTGCGCCTTATTGAAGATATCTTGGAATATTTGCGCATCAATCGGGGGGAGATCAAGCCAAGCATTGAGGCATTTAGTCTGGTAAAGCTTTGTCAGCTTACAGTGAGTGATGCTCAAGTGTTTGCAGGTTCACTCAATCTAAGCTTCGAAGCGGACTCGACCGTACTAGATGCTGCTGGTGATTGTTGGGTTGAAGGCGACCGAATAATGTTACGCCGTATTCTCGACAATCTGATCAACAATGCCTGTAAATACACCAGCGATGGCAGTATCAAAGTGAGCCTCAAGCGATCCACATCAAAGCGCGACTGTTTCATTGTTGCAGTCACAGACACTGGCATTGGCATCGATGCTCAAAATCAGCAAAAGCTCTTTGATGCATTCACCCAAGCTGATAGCTCCTACACGCGCCAGCACGAGGGCTTAGGTCTAGGTTTGGCTATTTGCAAAAAGTTACTCACTATTTTAGACAGCGACATTACAGTCGAAAGTGAGATTGGCGTGGGCTCAACCTTCTCCTTGGAGTTGTCATTTAAAGAAATAACAGAGCGTCCCGTTGAAGCATCTAGTCCAGCTCCCCTTCCCCAGCCACGTAAACTGACAGGACCTTGCCATGCTCTGGTTGTAGATGAACAAATAGATCATCGATTTATCGCGCGTTCCTTACTCGAGTCCTACGGCTGCCAAGTAACCGAAGCGATTGATGCTGGAGTTGCGATCGAGTTGTGTAAGCAAAATAAATTTGATGTGATCTTAATGGATTTGGCGATCGCTCTGATCGATGGCAAAGAAGCTACCAAACTGATACGCAATTCCAGCGCTAAAAATCAATCTACTCCGATCATCGCAGTCGCGGCAGATATAACTCCGCAGGTCGAAGCAGCCTGCCTGGCAGATGGCGTACAGCACTGCATTAGCAAACCAGTCACTTCAAAGACATTGTACGATCTAATTAATCAATACGTCTAATCATAACTGGGAGTGGCTCTATCAATTCAAAACATCAACTTCAGGCGAATAATATATTCAATAAAATTACAACAGTTACAACTTAACTGATTCGGCTTTCAGTGGCCTTTAAAATCTGCCTGAACAAAAAAATGAAAATAGAAGCCGCCAACACAGACGCTTGGAATATAGCCAAGGGCAAGAATCCGGAGCAGCCAACGGTTTTGCGCTTCAGACCCAGTTTAAATGAACATTTGGGCAACACAGATTACCCGATGAGGCTAGTGATTATCTGGCAATTTGATCCAGTGGATGATACTGGCATGCCCTCCGACACGCAGAGTGCCGACATGAAGGACTTCGAAAATATGCTAATTGATACACTCGATCCAAATCGTCTAGCGATCCTCGCTTTCGTTTTCACTAGCTCTGGGACAAGGGAATGGAATTTTTATCTCTCAGACGTCAGTGAAGTCGGTATCCGAATCAACAAAGCCCTCTCAACCATTCCGCAATTGCCTATCGACTTAACCGTCGAGCATGACCCGAATTGGGACGAATTGAGGCAAGTCTTTCAGCTATGCCAGTAGCGAGGCTTCCGGATAGCAAGTTCTATGGTCATTGTGAGACGCTTCGCCCTGACACGCTGCTAACTGCTCGCGCACACAACTTTTACATATAAAATCGCCAAACAACTCTGACTGATCGGGGGCACTGAGATCTTTACCCAACCAAATATTGTGCCATTTCCGAGACTATGAGTTGCAATTTCCTGATGCAAAGGAAGTCTATTTAGTATGTATTTTTTGCCATGTGTATCTGAAGACTAGATAGTAACAACGGTTCCGCATGGTATTCGCCCTAAGAAACGCTACCTAATATAATTTATGCAACCAATAGACCTCGACGCCCACTGGGTTGATATCCGCCACGAAGCCAGCCAAATCGTTGCACGGGAACCAGCGCTCAAGCCGTTGCTAGACGAGACAGTTTTAGATCGTAGCTCGTTTGCGGAGTGCCTCACTTATCGACTTGCCCGCAAGTTGGTTAATCGCTCGACCTCGATCAAGGTACTGCACGAGGTGTTTGTCGACGCGTTCGCGCAAGAACCAATAATTTTACAGCACGTCGCTAGCGATATGATCGCTTTCTATGAGCGTGACCCAGCCTGCCCAGATGCGCTCACCCCCCTGCTCTATTTTAAAGGATTTCAGGCACTGGTCTGCTATCGAGTTGGCAATCATTTATGGCAACACAATCGCAAGGAGCTCGCACTCTACTTACAAAGTCTTATCTCCGAGACCTTCGCGGTGGATATACATCCAGCGGCTAAAATCGGCTGCGGGATTTTGCTAGACCACGCAACTGGCTTCGTCGCAGGCGAAACCACTGTAATCGAAAGCAACGTATCGATTCTGCACGAAGTGACCCTCGGTGGAACCGGCAAAGACCGCGGCGATCGTCACCCGAAGGTACGTTCTGGCGTGCTGCTTGGCGCAGGTGCCAAAATCCTCGGCAATGTGGAAATCGGTGAAGGTGCGAAAGTCGGCGCTGGTAGCGTAGTCCTCAAGAATGTACCGCCGCACACCAGTGTAGCTGGCGTGCCAGCCGAAGTAATTGGTAAGGCTTCTGAAGTGTCGCCAGCATTGGGTATGTGCCAGGATTTCGAGCATTAAGTACGCGACGTATTGCTGCCAGTTGACGCGAGTCACTTGTTAGGCGTTTCACTGAGTTAGAGATGTTTAGGAATTAGAGAAGTAGTAGGAGTTGCAATTAAAACATGATATGATGATACCCTATCTCGCATTAGCTAACACACAACATGCACTCTGGGCACTCTGTCTAGCAGTGGGTGCGGGCTGCTTACTCACCGTCCTGTCGCGTCGGCTCCATCTGCCGACAATTGTGCTCTTATTACTTGGCGGATTTGCACTTGGAGCCGAAGGTTTGAATGTGCTTCACCCAAATGAACTGGGCGAATTCTTGCCAATGATTGTTTCGCTAGCTGTCGGGCTAATTTTATTTGAGGGCGGACTCACCCTCGAGATTAAAGATTTTTCTCATACTTCGACTGTCATTAAGCGATTACTCACGATTGGAGTGCTCATCACTTGGCTCGGATCTGCGCTCACAGCATTTCTGGTTTTCGATATCTCCCCCTCTTTCGCATTGCTGATGGGCAGTCTGATAATCGTGACTGGTCCGACTGTGATCGTGCCTTTATTGCGTAGAATACGAGTCGATCAAAAGATCGGCAGCATTCTGCACTGGGAAGCGGTTTTGATTGATTCAATTGGAGTCTTCATCGCCATTCTTTGCTTTGAATGGGTTGTCGAAGGCGGCGGCACCGTGGCATTGCCAAATTTCTTGATACGCATCGTCAGTGGTATGGGTATCGGTCTTCTTGGGGGCTACCTGATCTATTGGTTCATGAAACACGACTGGGTGCCGGATAACATTGTCAATGCATTTGCTCTGGCCAGTGCAATACTCATCTTCGGCGCAACCGAGTTGATTAAGCCAGAAGCAGGCTTGCTTGCCGTCACCATCGCTGGACTGATTGTGGGTCTAAACAAGCCGCGGCAGTTGCGCGAAGTCAAAGCCTTCAAGGCTGAGATCGTAGACCTACTCATTGGGCTACTTTTCTTATTATTAGTCGCACGACTCGAGCTACAACAGTTCGCCGATTTCTTTACCGACGGAGGCGGCTGGGTGCTATGCTCCGTGATCTTATTGATTCGCCCAATTAGCATCACTCTCTCTTCTTGGGGTACAACGCTGAATATTCGTGAGAAAGCACTACTGAGCTGGGTGGCACCACGTGGCGTCGTGGCCGCGTCGATGGCCTCCTTATTTGCTTTGTCGCTGCAGGCGAAGGGCGAAACCGAAGACGCGGCACTGATGGAGTCGTTCGTCTATTCCATTATTTGTGCGACCGTCCTAATCCAGGGGCTTTCAGCCGGACTCGTGGCGAAAATACTCCGCGTGCAACGCCCCGCACCAAATGACTGGGTTATTATTGGGGCACATCACTTTGGCCGCGAACTTGCGCGTCAACTGATCCGTGAAAATGAACAGGATGTCATCCTACTAGATACTAATGCGCGGAATATAACTCTCGCTAGAAAGGAAGGCATACCTGCGTTGCATGGCGATGGTATGGAAGCCGAAAAATTATATGAACAGGAACAAGCACTGTTTGGTACTGGCTATGTATTGGCCTTAACTGATAATGTTGAGCTGAATCAGCTGCTCATGCAGCGTTGGGCGCACGAGCTAGACAATGAGAAAGTCTTCGGCTGGATTCCAACTGATAGTCCAACCAATGAAGACCATCTTACTGGTCTATCGGTGTTCGGCGACCTGTCTCGTCCTGCTGTAATCGGCAGCGAATTGCTACAGGACGAAAGTAGTTTTGAATCTGTCGTCTGGGAGGATGGAATGACTCTTCCATCAGGCGATTGGCATCCGCTATTTATTCGTCGTGGCAAGCAACTCAAGGCTGTGCCGCAAGACACCGCCCTCAAGGAAATGGTGAAGCCAGATGATGAGGTGATCTGCCTGCGTCGGGCTGAAGGATTTCTATTGCGAGCGCTTCAACGTGGTGACCATCTCTCAATCGAGTGTGAGACTATAGAGGAACTTTATGAAAAGCTGGCGCATCTGGCGACCGAAGCCACCGAAGAGATCTCAGTAGAAAAAATCCTAGAGGACCTAAGTACGCAAGGTCAGCTCTTCCCCGCCTTCCTTGGCCACGGCATCGCAATACCGCACGTCTATTGCGCTGAGCTGAACCATCGTATCTGCTATGTAGCTAGATTACCAAATGGTCTTGAAATACCTGGCCATTTGGAAGCGATCGATTCTGTTTTCTTTCTTCTCAGTCCGTCTGGCGATTCTGAGGGACACCTCTCCACATTAGCAGAAATCGCCAAAAGTTGTCGCTCTAAACGCCGCCGCATGCAGATTAAAGCCGCACAGCGAATCGAGGATGTGATCACAGCGATTGATAATTAGTGAGCTCTTGTGAAGTTTTAGCCCACGGTCGTGCTGACCGAAGTGTATGCCTTAGTACATTCATGCTTTGGCGCATTCCACGCCTCGCACTCTTGGCGTCTGTCCTGATGTGACAATTGATGAACTCTGCAAAAAACATTCTTTTCAAGCAGATATTGACAAGTATCAAACTAGAAGCCACTAACAGCTTTTGATTTTTTTACGATATGATGGGATTGTGTTTCTCTCTAGCGAGTAGACCAAGTTATTGAGCATCCATGCCAACTTAATCAGGCAGTAGAATTGACATCATGGTCCGTAGAGATCACATACATACTTTAATGCTTTTTTTCTGCTCGGGTGGTGAAATTGGCAGACACGCCAGATTTAGGTTCTGGTGCCTTAGGGCGTGAGGGTTCAAGTCCCTCCCCGAGTAGTGAAAGAAAAAAGCCGAACTTATGTTCGGCTTTTTTTGTGCCTGCTTATAGGCGCTATAACCTGCGCTCGAATTTAGCAATTTTATACAATAATAGCCCTCAATTTCAACAAGCCTAGAAGAAGGTCCAAACGAATTCATGTGCATGATTTAATCATACATCAGCCCTACCGTCTTTCGATCGTGGATGATAAAGCGCGTGTTCGTCAGCGAGTCGAGCCGACTGTACGGAAGTATAAATCTGCGTAGTCGAAATATCCGAATGTCCGAGCATCTCTTGAATCGCGCGTAGATCAGCTCCACCTTCGAGTAGATGTGTCGCAAATGAGTGGCGCAATAAGTGCGGCTTGATCGGTTTTTTTATGCCTGCCTTGAGTGCGTATTGCTTAATCAGCACCCAGACCATTTTACGCGATATCGCTTTGCCCTGCTGGCTAAGGAAAAGTTCACTGCCAGTCTTGTTCTTGACGAAGTGAGGGCGCGCTCCCGTTAGATAATTACGCACCGCGATGACCGCTGCGCTGCCGATCGGAGCAATGCGTTCTTTGAAGCCTTTGCCCAATACGCGCACGTAACCGTCGTCGAGGTTGATTGCTTGCAATAAGATACCACAAAGCTCGGAGACACGCAGCCCGCTACTATAGAATAATTCGAGTATTGCGCGATCCCGTAAGCCGTGTGGCGTGTTGGTTGCTGGCGCTTCGAGCAGGCGCTTTAACTCATTATGCGTAAGCACTTCGGGAAGTTTAAGAGAGAGCTTTGGCGTGGGTACTAATTCGGTAAAATCGTCCATTCGAATACCTTCGCGCACGAGATGGCGAGCCAGCATTCGAATGGCAGAGAGTTTACGCGCTTGGCTGCTGCGAGCATATTCGGCTTCGCTTAGATGAGCAGTCCATGCACTCACGTCGCTTTCACCTACGGTGGCCCAATCGGCAACGCCTTGCTTCTTTAGATGTTGAGTGTATTGAGCGAGGTCGCGTGCATAGGCCGATATGGTATGACTAGAAAGCCCACGTTCCAACTCCAGCCAAGCGAGAAAGCTCTCGACGGGTTCGACAAATGCTTTGGGAATAGCGGATACTGGATCGGTTGCCATGCTTAGCAAAAGAATGGCGTGGTGTAGCTATATCTTGCAAGCTTCCCTTCCGCAAGCTGCAGTGGCACCAATTATAATATTCCATTTTAGAGATATATCCTTAACAATTCACTGCTGTAAACTCATTCGATTATTCCATGACGGCACAAAACGCAGGCGAAAGCACAATCAAACCAACGGATCTTCGTGGCATTCTGAAGTATGTCCCGATGTTTCGCGATCACGTATTTGTGATCGCGTTGGATGGTAGCCTCGTCGCGCATGAGAACTTTGAAAATGTCCTGCTAGATATCGCGGTATTGCGTTCGCTGAACATCAAAGTGGTGCTGGTACATGGTGTGGGTCAGCAACTCACCGCCCTGGCAGACTTGCGGGAAATTACAATCACCAACGCAAATGGCGAAGGAACAACTAATGCGCAAACACTCGAATTAGCAACCGAAGCTTCGGCGCAGGTGAGCTTGTGTATTATGCAGGGCCTCACACGCAATGGCCTGCGTTGCGCATTAAGTAATGGTGTGCGCAGCAAAGAGATTGGCATCGTCAAAGGCGAAGACCAGCTCTTCAGCGGTCGAGTCGATAAGCTCGACGCCGCACTTTTCAACAGCCTGTTGGAAGCAAATACGATTCCGATTGTGAACCCGGTCGCATTTAACCGCGAAGGTACCTCACTGCGCATAAACTCGGATCTTCTGGCTGCCGAACTGGCTTCACAACTCGACGCATCTAAATTGGTCTATTTAACCGCACAGGATGGTCTACTAGTCAACGGGCAACCTCAGACTAACCTACCAGTCGCGGAGCTCAGTGCATTGCTGAAAGATGAACAGTCTGGGATCTCCAGCCCTTTGCACAGTAAAGCAAAGCATGCCGTGCAAGCAATTGGAGCCGGTGTTCCGCGGGCACACATCTTGGACGGTCGCCTGTTTGGAGCGCTACTCAATGAGATTTTTGATAAAGTCGGCATCGGCACGATGGTTTACAGCAATGAATACCAATCAATTCGGCGTGCTATGAAAGTCGATGCATATTCGATTTATAATATTACTCAAAATGGCGTGCGCTCCGAAACACTACTAGATCGTTCGCAAGTAGAGATCGAAGCGGCAATCGAAGACTTTTTGGTATACGAAATTGATGGTAGCATCGTTGCGTGTATACATCTGCAGGTCTACGAAGACAGTAGCGTGGTCGAAATCGGTAGCGTATATGTGCAACCATTCTATCAAAACAAAGGAGTGGGCCGGCAGATGGTCGAATACGCTGAATTCGATGCAAAGCAACGTGGCGCGATACGTATGATCGCAATGACCACTCAAGCAACAAATTTCTTTACCAAGCTCTGCGGGTTTCAAGAAGGCTGTGCCGAAGTACTGCCTGCTACACGAAAAGCACACTACGAGGCAAACGGGCGAAACTCTAAAATCCTCTATAAGGATTTATAGATAAAGCGTCACCCATGGACCTGTATCATACCACCGACATGGACGGCGTTTCGGAGTTGAATCCAAATGCAGTACGGATGGAGCAAATTATTGCGCAGCTCGATACGCCAGGCTTTGAAGAGGCGGATCATCCCGACCTCTCATTAGTACATGATTCGAGTGGATGGACACTCACACTCTATCCCCGCGGTATTGTGACTTTTGAGAATTTAGAAGATGACGATGATCACCCGCGTTTCATGACAGGTATACTCAGAGCCGAGGCATTGCGGCTGTGGAAGTCATTAGCCCGTGGAGATATTGATAGCCTCAAGCGACTTACTTGGCTGCGAAACGTAGATTGAATTGCGATTGTATCCAGTCATTTCAAAATGTTTCTACGTAGCGGGCTCAATGGATGATAGCCTTGCCACGCCCTTGGCTATAATTCCAACCAACACAGCGTGACCACATAATCGCGTACAAATTTATAACTGAACTTCATGCGAAGCGTCACTTCACGTAGTTGAGCAGGCAAATTCATGGAAATTTCTAGCACAGAAAGTTGCTGCGTGTCGGATTCGATCTGCAGGGCAATATCTTTAAAATTGGGCTGTGCGCCCCAGATGGGGAACTGAGCTTTAAAGTATGCCTCTTTTGCACTGAATAGTAAGCTGGCAAGAGCCTGATCGTCGCCAATAACTGCGCTCTCAAGCGGATGCACCACCCGCTCCATTGCCCGCGGGCTAAGTCGATTTGTTTTCTCGAGGTCGATCCCAAGATATATCATTTTCTCAGCAGAGGCCGCAACAGCACAACATAAGCCGCGCGAATGCGTAATCGACCCAATGGTGGCAGATGGCCAAACGGGAAGTCCGTTTGAGTCGGTTGGCAATGCGCACGAAACTTGGCCTATATGGTTCAAAGCCATGCGCGCGCAACGGCGGCCGGAAATGAACTCATTGCGGCGCTTAATTACCGAATTAGCCAAGTGTCTGCCCTCTTCCTCGTATTCAAAGGCCTCAGCTTCACTGGCAACCTGCTGCACTCCGCAGCCGGCTGACACTGGGAGTAACGTCTGCAAGGCGACTTGAAGCTCATTAGTTTGATTTATATTCGGCACAGGCATGGAAGCAAAGAGGACAACAACATATTCGCAAGCTTTCGGAAAAAACAATTTATGATACTGTGAAACCTTGCCAATCCCACTATTCACGTCAGAAACTAATCATGCGTTTGTATTTTTATATCTATTTTGCCTGCAGTATGATACTAAACTTGTCGATACAGGCAAATGGCGAGACATCAAGAGCTTGGGAAGTGCTGGAGGGCTGTCGGCTTGTTAAATCTTCGATCAATGACGGGGACAGCTTTAAAGTGCAGCACAAGGATCTGACATTCATTGCTAGGCTGTACTTTGTTGACTGCCCAGAGACGCATGGCGCCTATATGGATCGTATACGCGACCAAGCGTACTATTTTTCAATCACAGATTCAGACGTCATGGCCGCTGGTAAACAGTCGACCATTTTTACAAAAAAATTCTTACGCGGCGAATTTACCTTGATCACAAAATGGGCAGACGCACGCGGCGGTAAAGAACCCCGCTTTTTTGCATTAGTTAGAAAGAATGATCAGATGCTTAGCTCTGAGTTGATTCGCAATGGCTTTGCCCGTATTTACGGTATGCCGACTAAAGGCAACTGGCCAAGCGGCGTCACGCCACAGTCTTACCTCGGCCAACTCAAGCAATACGAACGAACTGCCCAAGCCAACATGATTGGTATTTGGGGCAACGCGACCAAATCTCTCCAGCTTGCTGGAATGAATCAACTCGATTCAGGTGTCGAAGGCACTCGCACAACCCAAACCTCTTCTGCCAACGCATCAGCAACTGCAGCTAGCCAGACTACCAAGCTTAATCTAAATACCGTAAGCGCAAATGAACTCGAAATATTGCCCGGCATTGGTCCTGCTCTCGCTAGCTATATCATCGCCGCCCGGCCCATTGCAGCCGTCGATGACTTGCTCGAAATACCTGGTATCACACTTCCAAAAATCAACTCGTTTCGCGGACAAGTGATAATAAGTGAGCCACCTCCACCGCCCAAAACTGCAGCATTCTACTTGGCAGACATCGAAACTTATCTGAATACAAACGTCACCGTTATTGTATCCGCAGTCGTCCGATCGAATCAAGCAGCCCCAGCTAGCTTTAAGGCAGTCATTCTTCAGACAGACAATCAGGGGGTGCCAGGCGGTAGCATCCCAGCTTTTATTCCTGATGAATTTTACCAAGCATTTGTACAATACTACCAACAGCCTGAGCGCAGTTTCACTGGTCTGTTGTATCAGCACGATTCCAGCACAGTGCTCGTTTATAGCCGCAAGTGAGCACCAGGCGTTAAAATATACTCCCCTCCCTCGAATTGTATCACCTCATCGATCGACTTTTTGCTCGTAGCAGCTGCTCGCTACGGCATCCAGGAATCTATCTGTGGCCGCGGCATTGTCCGTTGTGGTGTGCTGCATTCATTTTCAGGCTCCACTGGTTTCGGATACGATTCATTGTTTAATTGGTCAATATGGTATTTCTTCAAGAAAAAGGAGTTAAAGCAGGATGCGGTTCTTGCCACAGATACAAACAGCGCCAATATAGCATCCATGCAAAGTCCACACGAAAAGATCTTGGCCCCGTCCATTCTCGCAGGCGATCACGCAGACCTTAAGAGCAGTCTAAAAGAAATTGAAGCTGCTGGATTGAGTTGGGTGCATCTCGATATCATGGACGGACACTTTGTGCCGAACCTGACCTTTGGTCCGCAAACGGTGAAGGCCATGCGTTCTACATCGGACTTGTTCTTCGATGTCCATCTAATGCTCGATAATCCAGACAAGTTCGTTGATGCATTTATTGATGCGGGTGCCGATCAAGTTACTATTCACGTGGAACCAGACTACCCGATCACTGATACCTTGAAGCACATTCGCAAACGTGGTTGCAAATGTGGCGTGGTCTTAAATCCGGACACTCCAGTCGATGCAGCAAAACCGTTCCTGGAAGAGTGCAACATCGTTTTGTTAATGACAGTGCAACCTGGCTTTGGCGGACAAAGCTTCCGCGAGGACATTCTACCAAAGATGGAGACCTTGGCTAAATGGCGCAACGAATTCGGCCTGAACTATCGACTCGAAGTGGATGGTGGCGTCGATCTCAAAACTGCAGGAAGTTGCACCGCACGTGGTGTAGATACACTAGTGGCGGGCACTGCATTTTTCAACGCCGAAGATCGTAAGGCGTTTAACGCAACTGTCACCGCTTAGGCTAGGCGTTATAGTATAATTCGGGGCGCCGGTCTTTGAGGGCCGTCAAGCGACCACGGGCATTCGCGACTTCGAGCAGATCAATATCGGCAAGGTAGACGCCTTCCGACTCACTCGCTTCCATTAAAATCTGCCCCCACGGATCGACCACTAATGAATGCCCAAAATATTCGCATTTTCCAATACTAGAGCCGTGTCGCTCGATTCCGCACTGATTGGTAGCAATGAAGTACGATTGATTCTCAATTGCGCGGGCTTGAATTAAGCTGCGCCAATGCCCTAAACGCGGATGCGGGAATGCTGCGGCTAAGACTTGCACTACTGCTCCGTCGAGCGCGCACTTGCGGAATAGCTCCGGGAATCTTAGATCGTAGCATATACTGCAACCGATCCGCCCAAGTTCCGTGTCTGCAGTGACAATAGCCTCCCCTCGCTGTACCTGCTTCTCTTCACCGAAAAGTGTGAATAAATGCACCTTTCGATATTGCGCGGAGATCGCTCCAGTTCGTTCAAAAAAATACAAGGTATTGGCCGGTCGCCCCGATTCTGTTTGCTCTAAAAACGAACCACAAATGGCGACATTAAATTCAACCGCAAATGCTGCAATTTGAGCACGGTGTTCCGCCGCTTTATTAAGTAATTCAAGATTGCGGCTCCAATCAAAACCTGTGGTACACATTTCTGGCAAAAAAACGACTCTTCCTCCCCGAGCTTTTGATTGTGCGACCAACTCACGAATTTTAGTGATATTGGTCGAGGGTGCACCTCTAATAACTTCGAATTGTGCGAGTGCAATTTTCATACCAGATAGCACCTTCTGAGAGCATTAAGGCGCGGCAAGCTCAGCTAATTAAAGTACGATGCGCCCGAATCAACGCATCCTTTAATCTAGCAACTTCTACAGGCTTGCTCAGGTAGTCGTTCATGCCAGCAGCGAGGCACTTGGCGCGATCTTCGTTCATCGCAAACGCAGTCACTGCAATGATATACTGCTGAGGATCCTGATCCACAAATTCCCCACTACGAATAGCCTGCGTAATCTCGAGTCCACTTTGCCCTGGGAGTCGAACATCCATTAAAATAACATCAAAAACCCCGCTTTGCATCAGCTCAATCGCCTGAGCGCCGTCATGGACAACCTGTGGGTGATAGCCAAGTAATTCTAGTAGTGATTTAATAACCCACCGATTGTCGTCATCATCTTCGCAGATTAGTAATCTTAACGGATGCGCTTCTGCAAAATCAGCTTTAATCTGATCTATATAACCACTATCCATTTCTTTGCGAACGGAGGGTGCACAGTTCGTGGTCAATTGCTTCGGGCGAGGCAGTGGTATTGTAAATTGAAAGCACGATCCTGCATTCACGGCACTTTCCACCCAAATCTCTCCCTGCATTCGCTCTACTAAACGCTTGCAAATCACAAGTCCCAGCCCAGTGCCTCCAAACTTTCGGGTTGTTGATGAATCGACCTGCGTGAATGCTTTAAATAATTGATCGAACTTATCCTTTGCGATTCCACAGCCACTATCCTGCACTTCAAAATGAAGCATGTCGGTACCACCGACAGACTTCGATTGATTCAGGCTTACACTCATCAATACAGAACCTTCATTAGTAAATTTTACCGCGTTACTAGTCAAATTCATCAAAATTTGCCGAATACGGTGCGGATCACCTATATAGATTTCACTGATCCCAGCGCCTACTTCATAATCAATCTGTAATTTCTTTAATTTAGCATCTGGCAAAGCATATTCTAAGGCCTCACACATGATCTGCTCGAGGTCGAACTCGATCGATTCTAACTCCATTTTGCGTGTCTCAATTTTTGAATAATCAAGAATGTTGTTGATTAAATTCAACAACGCTTTTCCGCTTCGTTTGATGATGGATGCTTGCTCCGTTTGCACCTCGTCCAAGTCTGTCTGGAACATCAGATCTGTATATCCTATGATGGCATTCATAGGCGTGCGAATCTCATGGCTCATCATTGCCAAGAACTCTCCTTTGGCCACACTGGCTAATTCGGATTGATCACGAGCCACGCGCAATTCTTCTTCCCGTTCTTGCATCAGAATTAAGCCTCCGATACTTGAAGCTAAGACTCTAGCAGCGTTCATCTCTGACTCATCCCATTGATGCTGTTGACTGCAATAATCCATAGCAAAGAATCCATACAGTCGGCCGCCGATCCACATCGGAATTACCAATAAAGACTCGCTCTCTAGTTCTCGGAATACCTTCGAATCAAGCTGGCTGTCAGACGACCCTAATACTTGGATGATTTCGCCCTGCATTAACTGCTCATACCATCCAGGGAAAAAGTCTTCGAAAGGAGCGTCTTGCAGAGAACGATGTCCAAGGACACCTTGGTATGAATCATTTTTCAGCCATTCAAAACGAGGATTAAAGATGTGAAAGGCTTCGCTCGCTCGACCTGTAATCTCAAAAACAAAAGAGCGATCAACATTCAGCGCAGTGCCAACTTCGCACATGGCCAACTCTATTGCATTATCAAAATCAACGGTCGTCAGTAATGCATGGTTGGCTCGAGCTGTCGCGTTTAGCACCACATCTCGCTGCTTAATCGCAGCCTCTGCAGCCTTTCTCGATGAGATATTATACGCAACCCAAACAACACAATCAGCTTGTTGCTCACCCGTGGCCATTGGTGAGACACGGGCTTCAAACCAATGCTGTCCAACATCGACCGAATCCAAAGAATACTCCAACGTCTTCACTGAATTTGAATTCAACGATTCAGAAATTGTAGCGAGGAAAGCGCGACACGCATTCTCATCAAACACAGCTGCCAAAGGTTTACCAAGAACTCGCTCTGCGTTTGTGATCCGGTGAGTCGACTTGATTGCCGAATCAGCGGAAAAGACATCAACGATCATTCCTTCACGCGAAAATACGAAGGCTATATCGGGCAACGCACCAGTGAAGGCGCTAAGGCGTCGCTCGTTCTCCGAAACTTGCGCTTCGCGAAGCCGTAATTCAGTCATCACCGCTGCGAGGCAGATGGAAGTAATCGAAACAATTCCCACAAAAATCCAGACATTCGCAGGGCTTTGGCTAATGGCGGTACTTTCAGCTGAAAAAACAGGAATCAGTGCGCATACTGCAAGTAGCGCCAAAATAAACACCCCAGCGGACGCGCCGCGAAGACCGAAGCGAATCGCGGACCATGCCATGATCGGAAAAATGGCCAGCTCCATCGGGTAAAATAATACGTCAGTCGGAGCCCAGTTTTGAAAAGTAACTGAGCCGAAAGCGGACAACACTAGAAGCCAAAGGCCCACTTCAATGAACTGCCGCCCTGCGAGTTTGAAGCCGCCCTTATCCGCCCAGGCTAAAATGAACGGAGTAATAATAATCGATCCCACAGCTGCTGCCAACCAATTGGTTAAGAACAACGCCTTAAAATCATCCCAATTGATACCTCCCGTGCCTCGACATTGAAATACAGATTCAATGACAGCACCGAAGCAGGTGCTTGCTATGATCCCCACAAACAAGATTATTAGTGCATCTCGAATGCGCTCCATATTGAAGCGCACATGCAGAGCCTCTAATATACGCAAACTTAACGCGGAGGACGTAACGGTTGCAATTGGCACGCTCAGCAACATAAGCAAACTCTCTTTTGCAATGATCCCAGGCAGCAAGGCACCAATAAATACCGCAGGAAGATAGCGTAGTCCACCAAGCCAAACGATTCCAAAAGCAACGCCGAAAACAGGTGCAATTTGGTTAATATGGCCGCTGAAGCGCGGATCCGCTACGATGACTGCGATTTGAGCAGCAAAGGCAACGCTAAGGACCGAAAGAATACAGCCTAGTATAAATATGTAGTCCCGTCTTTTCATTTACCCGTGTATGAATATTTTGGTGATTGCGCAATATCCGCCACTACAGTAACAATTAAAAGGAAGGCAACACTTCTTGTTTCATTTACCCACGATATAAAAAATCCAAAGAAATATCCTTTTCAGATAAAATAAGGCTTGATTCACCTACCATCCGCCGCATGTTTCTCGACTTTCCAAACTTGAGGACGGCTAGCTCAGTTGGTTAGAGCACCTCGTTTACACCGAGGGGGTCGTGGGTTCGAATCCCTCGCCGTCTACCATTTCTCAAGCTTAAGCCGTAAAGCTTCTACATCATGCGCCACATCATCTCTATTCTTGTTGAAAATAAGTTCGGTGTTCTTGCTCGTATCGCGGGCATGTTCAGCGGCCGCGGCTTTAATATCGAGACATTAAATGTGGGGCCGATGATTGACAATCGTTTCTCACGCATCACAGCCACGATTGTTGGCGATGAAGATGCGTTGGAGCAAGTTATCAAACAGGTCAATAAGTTCATCAATGTGTTAGATGTAACTGAGTTCTCGAGCGGTCAAGCGACTGAACGGGAGTTGGTCATTTTAAAGGTTAATGCGCCCGCAGCTCAGCGATCTGAGATCATGCAGGTCTGTGATATTTTCCGTGCCAAGATTATAGATGTCGCTGCTGATTCAGTAAATATCGAGATGACTGGTAATTCTAACAAGGTGCAAGCCTTCCTAAATCTGATTGAGCCGTATGGCATCAGTGAGATGGCACGCACTGGTAATCTCGCACTGAAACGCGGATAATCCGCCCTCCTCTCCACTTCTTACAACCCGGAAGCTAACCTGCTTCCACAAACTACGATAAATATGCCTGCTAAAGTCTATACCGACAAGGACGCTGATCTCCGAGTAATCAAAAAGAAGACCCTCGCCATCATTGGCTACGGTTCGCAGGGTCACGCCCATGCGCAAAACTTGAAGGAAAGCGGCCTAAATGTAATCATCGGCCTCTACAAAAAGAGCAAGTCCGTCAAGGTCGCTGAAAGCCAAGGTTTCGAAGTGTTCGAAACTGCTGAAGCGGTGCAAAAAGCAGATGTGATCATGATCGCTGTGCCCGATATGAAGCAGGCTGAAGTTTACGAAACCGACATCCTCCCAAACCTGACCAAGGGTAAGACAATTGTATTCACACACGGCCTCGCAATCCACTTTGGTCTAATCAAAGCACCTAAGGGTATCGACGTCATTATGGTGGCTCCTAAGGGCCCAGGTCACGTTGTTCGTAGCCAATACGTCGAGGGCAAGGGCGTTCCAGCGCTGATCGCTATCAACAAAGGCTCATCTAAAGATGCCAAGAAGATTGCACTAGCATGGGCGAAGGGCGTAGGCGGCACACGTGCCGGGGTTATCGAAACAACTTTCCAGGAAGAGTGTGAAACTGACCTCTTCGGTGAGCAAGCCGTTCTCTGTGGTGGTGCCTCAGCACTCGTCATGGCTGGCTATGAAACACTAGTTGAAGCAGGTTACCAACCAGAGATGGCTTACTTTGAGTGCTTGCACGAATTAAAGTTGATCGTCGATCTCATGGTTGAGTCCGGAATATCTGGTATGCGTTTCTCAATCTCCGAGACAGCTGAATGGGGAGACTACATTAGTGGCCCTCGAGTCATCAATGCATCTTCTAAGAAGGCAATGAAGTCGATCCTTAAGGAAATTCAAAACGGCAAGTTCACCAAGAACTGGGTAAACGAATACAAGGCAGGATTGCCGAAGTACAAACAGTTCGTCAAAGACGGCCAAGCTCACCCAATCGAAAAGACTGGCAAACGACTCCGCGCTCTCATGCCTTGGGTTAAGAAGCGCAATATCGGCGGGTCTCAAGCTTCTTACAATTAAGTTGTAGTTTATTTTGGTAATTTATAGCGGTCGTCGGTTTATGCCGTCGACCGCTTTTTATTTTGGTAATTCGATCGCTATATATTTTTTCGACATTCATTATTGAATTGTCGATGTTCATCGTTCTAAGCCCATGGCAACGCCAATACAAATAGCCACACGTAAAAGCCCACTCGCTCTCAAGCAGACCGAGATGGTACAGGCGTGGCTTCAGCAGGCACTCCCCGATCTGCAATTCGAGGAATTGCGCCTCAGTACTAAAGTCGACGAACGCCTAACTTGGTCACTAGAGAAGCGCGGCGGTATCGGTCTCTTCACCAAGGAACTTGAAGATGCCCTACTCGATGGGCGAGCAAGTATAGCGGTACACAGCGCCAAAGATCTCCCCACTCAATTTCAAGCCGATCTTTGCATCGCAGGCTACTTGCCGCGTGCCCGTGCCAATGATGTGCTGGTTCACCGAACTGGCAAAGCAGCTCCCAAGACGATTGCAACCAGTAGTCCACGTCGTCGCGCACAAGTCGGCATCTTTCAAGATCAAGCTGAATGGACTACCATTCGTGGCAACGTCGCCACCCGCATGCGTAAGATCTTAGAGGGCGAGGCCGAAGCCACTCTGCTCGCCGCAGCGGGACTGGATCGTTTGGAGATTTCAGCGCATGAAGGGCTTGAATTTGTCGAGTTACCCATTGATCAGGTCGTGCCTGCACCAGGCCAAGCTGCCATTGCGATCCAATGTCGTGCAGCCGATCTGCCGCGCTATGAACACCTGTTCTGCGAAACGACTAAGCGCGCCGTGTCTTTAGAACGTGCGTTCCTACGTCGTCTCGGTGGCGGTTGTCAAACACCCGTAGGTGCGCACTACGTTGATGGCACTTTCTATATCTACCATTCAAAAGTCGGCCATACTAAGTTCGAATTTGAACTCGAATCACTTGACAAGATCGATGTGATTATCGAGCACATCTTTTCTGAGTTTTCTGTTTAAAACGAATCTATCGGTTCTGAATTTTAACTGCTTACCAACAATGCCTTCTAAAACAAAAACAGGAAAAGTGTATCTTATTGGTGCAGGCCCAGGAGATCCTGGTCTAGTCACTGTTCGCGCCCGCGAACTCATCGAAACTGCTGACGTACTTGTGTACGACTACCTAGCCAACCCCAAATTACTGAAGTGGGCACGTCCCGAAGCCGAACGTATTTATGTCGGTAAGCGGCCTGGCTTACATTCGATCCCGCAGGATGAGATTGAAGAAATCTTAGTCGAACGTGCCAACAGGGGCCAGCAAGTGGTTCGCCTCAAGGGTGGTGACCCTTTTGTTTTTGGTCGCGGTGGTGAAGAAATAGCGGAGCTAGAAGCCGACAAAATCCCCTACGAAATTGTTCCCGGAGTGACCGCAGCGCTCGCAGCCGCGGCCTATGCAGGCATCCCCCTCTCTCATCGCTCGTACAGTTCCTCAATTACGTTTCTCACAGGTCATGAGAATCCAGAGAAACAGTCGATCAGTATTGATTTCAAACAACACGGTAACACCAACGGCACGCTTTGCCTCTACATGGGTCTTGGTCAGTTACCGCGTATACTCAGCGAACTCAAAGCAGGTGGCATGTCTGGTGAGATGCCCGTCGGTGCGATCCAATGGGCAACTCTCAATCACCAACGCTCCGTGTTCGGCACCGTCAACTCTATCGTTAGTGATATTGAATCTGCCGGCATTTCCACTCCCGCCATGATTATCATTGGTGATGTTGTCACCAAACGCTCCAAAACTGAGTGGTTCGAGGGGCGCCCGCTCATGGGTAAGAAGGTTGTCGTCACTCGCGCGCGCGAACAAGCCAGTCAACTCACTGTGTTACTCGAAAGCAACGGCGCCGAAGTCATCGAGCTACCATTCATCGAAGTTCAACCAGACATCAACCCGCAGGTCATTACCGAAATACTCGCGGGCATCGCGATTTATGAGTGGATCATCTTTACCAGCGTTAATGGTGTAAAATCCTTCTTCGACATATTCTATAAAGCATTTGACGACATTCGCTGCCTCGGGCCGATGCGCATTGCCGCAGTTGGTGCTGCCACCGCGCGAGCGATTGAATCCCACCACCTTAAAGTCGACCTAATTCCGGGAAAGGCCAATGGTGACGCTCTAGTTGATACCTTTATACAAGATGAAGGTATCGAAAGTATTCAAATGCTCGTTATCACTGGGAATCAAAACCGCGAAACACTGGTCAAACGCCTCGAAATTGAAGGCGGCGCGATTGTTGACACATTACCGCTGTATAAAACGACCAAGACAGTCCTGAGTGAGCACCCAGCAGCAGAGCGCTACCGCAAGGAAGGTGCCGACGCAGTGCTGTTCACCAGTTCGTCTACAGTGAAGTCGTTTGTTGATCAAGCCGCAGCGCTTAAGCTCGAGCCAGATGCGAAAAAGCCTGCATTCGGCAGTATCGGTCCAGTCACGACCAACAGCTTAAAAGAGCACGGCCTCCCTGTCGGCTTTGAATCAAAGCACGCCAGCCTCGATCATTTCGTCAACGCGACGATTGAGCACTTGAATAGCTAGATTCGTCCTACTCCTACTCTTAACCTTACTCCTACTCCTCCGAGGCAAAACCCACTGCTTATACGAAGCGGCAGATTAAGATGAGGAGTAAGCGTAGGATTAAGAACCAGAATTGCTTAGCTCTTCAATGCAGCGACATAGGTATGCCAAGGCAAGGTAGCGCATTTAATCCGCGCGGCGAACTTACGCACTCCAGCCAAGGCGGCGATTTCGCCATCGACTGACAAATCAGCTTCAAGGTTGAGCTCCGACGATAACAGTTCACCAACTCGTTTAAATGCTGCTTCAGCTTCTAACAGCGTCTTTCCGATGAGTACTTCTGTCATCATCGACGCCGATGCTTTGCAGATCGCACAACACGCTGCCTCAAACTGCACAGCTTTAATGAGGTCCTCCTTCAACACCAAGAAAATTGTCAGCTTATCACCGCAGATCGGATTGTATCCTTCTGCGCTATGCGTGTAATCCGCCAGCGCACCGTAATGCCGTGGCCGCTTATTGTGCTCGAGGATTATGTCCTGATACAGGTCGTGGAGATCGTCTGACATTTTATGCTGCGCTCGATGACTTATGTATAATTGCTAAAAGATAATGACTAGCTGAAAAACTGCTTCATCTTATTCAGCGCAGCAACCAGCCGTTCGACATCTTCGAAATCATTATAGAACGCGAACGATGCCCGCGCCGTTGCAGCCAAACCAAAGCGTTTCAGTAGTGGTTGCGTGCAATGGTGCCCTGCTCGAATTGCAATGCCCCCTGCATCGAGAAAGGTGCCAATGTCGTGCGCATGAATGTCATCGATCAAAAACGAGATCACCGAAGCCTTCTCAGGCGCCGTGCCGATTATCCGTAGTCCATCAATCGCAGTGAGTTGTTCGGTCGCCGCGTGCAACAGCTCGAGCTCATGCTGCAACGCCCCCGCACGATCCAATCCATTCAAATAATCAAATGCCGCGCCTAGCCCGATGACACCCGCGATATGCGGTGTACCTGCTTCAAATTTACCTGGAATACCCTTGTACGTGGTGCCATCAAAATCAACCTTCTCGATCATATCGCCACCGCTTTGATACGGCGGTAGTTGCTCGAGCCACTCACGCTTGCCCCACAACACGCCGATTCCAGTGGGGCCGCAGACTTTGTGCCCGGAGAACACGAAAAAGTCACAACCCAAATCCGCCACGTTCACCGGCATGTGCGGCGTCGACTGCGCACCGTCGACCAGCACCGGCACGTTCAGTATATGCGCTTGCTCGATCATTGTTTTGACCGGATTGATAGTGCCCAACGAATTCGACACGTGCACTACCGAAACAAGTTTGGTCTTCTCCGAAAGCAGAGCGGTATAAGCTTCCAGATCGAGTTCCCCATTATCATCGACCGGCACTACCTTTAAGACGGCCCCCGTCTTCTGTGCGGCGATCTGCCACGGTACAATATTGGCATGATGCTCCATATGAGTGATCAAAATTTCATCTCCAGCCTGCAGAATGGACTCAGTGAATCCATGCGCGATTAGGTTAATCCCCTCAGTGGTGCCGCTGGTAAAAATCACTTCGTCCGGATCCGTCGCGCCAATAAAGGCCGCCGCTTTGACACGGGTCGCTTCATAGGCATCCGTCGCCTTTTCGCTCAAGTAGTGGACACCGCGATGGATATTTGAATTCTCCGCACTGTAGTAGCGCTCGATCGTTTCAATCACGGCAAGTGGCTTCTGGACTGTTGCCGCGCTGTCCAGATAGGTCAACGGCTTGCCGCGTACTTCGGTCGCAAGGATAGGAAAATCAGTCCGCACACGGCGGTAATCAAATGTCAGTGCATCATTCACGCTAGCAAACTCACCTACTTGCGAAAGAATCTCAATTGAAATGCAAAGAAATATACAATTCAGTCTAAACTATACCGCCGCGGCTTCGAATATGAGGATAGAGTACCTCACAGCGCCGCTGGTCGATTGCCTGTTAGTGAGATATCGGTTTTAAATCGAACAGAAGTTACTGACTCATTGCAATATACTGCGCCTGTAAAGCCTCTACCACGCTTGGATCGGCAAGAGTGGTAGTATTACCCAATTCTTTACCCTCTGCAATATTACGCAAAATACGACGCATAATCTTACCAGATCGTGTCTTCGGCAGATCCGACGAGAACAAGATGCGCTCTGGACGTGCAAATTTACCGATACTCTTATCGATCATAGTGACGAGTTCCTTGCGCAGATGATCATCATAATCGCGGCCGTCAATCACAGTCACAAAAGCGATCAGGCCCTGGCCCTTTATATCATGCGGCACACCAACCACAGCAGACTCTGCTACATCTGGATGCTCGACAAACACACTCTCCAACTCAGCAGTGCCGATACGATGCCCCGATACATTGACCACGTCATCCACTCGACCCGTAATCCAGATATAGCCATCTTCGTCGCGACGGGCGCCATCACCAGGGAAATAATATTGCCCGCCCCACTTACACCAGTACGCCTCCTTAAAGCGTTGCGGATCGCCATAAATCCCCCGCAGCATTCCCGGCCAGGGTTGCTTAATTGCCAAAATGCCCACATCAACATCCTCCCCGTCATCGGTAAGTATCGCAGTCTCAATCCCGAAAAAAGGCAGCGTCGCGCAGCCTGGCTTGGTTGGCGTCGCACCTGGTATCGGCGTTAACATGTGCCCACCAGTCTCCGTCTGCCACCACGTATCTACAATCGGGCAACGTTCGCCTCCAATCATTTTGTGATACCACATCCATGCTTCTGGGTTGATTGGCTCACCCACAGTTCCAAGTAAGCGCAAAGAGGATAGGTCGCGATCGGCCAGCCATTTGTCGCCCCATTTCATGAAGGCACGAATTGCTGTCGGCGCAGTGTAAAATATCGAGACTTTATACTTTTCTATGATCTCCCAGAAGCGCCCTTCATCTGGGTGATTGGGTGCACCTTCATACATCACCTGGGTCGCACAATTCTGCATGATGCCGTATATAATATATGTGTGTCCGGTGATCCAACCGACATCCGCCGTGCACCAGTACACATCGTCCGGCTTTAAATCGAACACATATTTTGAGGTCAGATAACTAAACACCTGATAACCTGCAGTGGTGTGCATCACGCCCTTGGGTTTACCGGTGGTGCCGCTGGTATACAGCAAAAACAGCAGATCTTCTGCTTCCATCTCTTCAGCAGCACAATCCACACTCATCGCTGCGACCTCTTCATGGTACCAACAATCACGTTCGTCCTGCATTGGACAATCGATCGGATGCGCGTCACCACGCTTCACCACGATTACATCTTTGATGCACTGACAATTCTCAATACCTTCATCGACGATCTTCTTTAATTCTAAAATCTTACCGCGACGATAGCCACCATCCGCAGTGATCACCATACGTGTCTCACTGTCGAGGACACGATCGCGAATGGCGTCTGCAGAGAAACCCGCAAAAATAACTGAGTGCACCGCACCAATACGCGCACAAGCGAGCACAGACACCGCCAACTCAGGAATCATTGGCAGATAAATCCCAATACGATCTCCTTTTTGTATGCCCTTGGCTTTCATCGCATTAGCCAAGCGACAGACTTCTTCATGCAACTGTGCATAGCTAATCGCTCGAATGTCGCCTGGTTCGCCTTCCCAGTGAATCGCGATTTTTTCGCCACGACCTTCATTAATATGACGATCTAGGCAGTTGTAAGAAAGGTTGGTGCGACTGCCGTCAAACCACTTATAGCAAGGTGCTTCGGAAGCATCTAGCACGGTGTCCCACTGTTTAAACCAATGCAGATCCTTTGCCGCCTCTGCCCAAAAGGCCTCGGGCTCCTTGATGCTCTTCTGATACAGTTCAGTATAGGCCTCCATACTGCCAATATGGGCGTTTTCTGAAAACGCTGCCAAAGGGGGAAATTTTCGATTCTCGTGCGATACGGATTCCATTGAAGAAGGGTCAGTCGACATAATAATGTAGTATTAGAGGTGAGACATGTAGTGACACTAAGGTAGTAACATAGTGTAACTCACAGTAGCCTACCAGCCAAAGAAACTGCAATCTAAGGTCAATGACTTTCGCTTTACCAAAACGGAATTTCAGACTTTCTCGAAAGCTATTGACAAGCCCACCTGCTCTAAGCATCAAAACCTGCTCCTCGCGTTAAGATGACGCCTTTCAATTAATGGAAAATTTTGCAGATCAGTGCCTCGATATGGCCCAGTCAATTCTGGGTCACAATCTCGAATCGATCAGCGAACAGGGCACTATATCCCCTGTTGCTGGTGAAAACAGTCGCCTCGACGAACCCGGACACGCCGCGCTTGCGATTGGCGAGTATTACCGAGCAACCAATGAGACCACACTCGGCGAATACGACCTCGTTGACCTTGCTGCCCGTTGCGTCACCGCTCAGGTATTTACCGAGGAAGGACATGAAAACGGCCTAGCCTATTCGGCGCTCGGCCTCCTCTCCTTCGGCCCAGCCAAGGATCGCAATCCCTTGTGGGAGCGCCTGCTAGACCCAACTCGTGAACAGCTCGATAGGCAATTGCTTGAACGTAGCGACTACGATAACCACTTTCAAAGTTTCAACATTGCCAAAGCAGTCACTCGATTCAGTCTCGGTCTATCCAAGAAAGATGAGACTGGACGTCTGATTGATCGTTTTCTTGAGCGCATTGAATCAACCTCATCAACAGGCTATTTCGATGACGCTAGTGGCGAAGAAGGCAAGCTTGGCGGCGCCTTCGACATTTACGGCGTTCTAAGTTTCGTATTTATCCGTCAAGCACTTCAGCTGCACTCAAATCTTCACCTTCGTGAGCGCAAGCTACCCAGCCTGCGCACTTATTCGGAGAAATACCTAAAGATGATCCCAGATCTTGTACGGCAAGACGGCAGTGGCTTCGCTTACGGGCGCTCACTCGGTGCATACGGACAGATGCACTGTATCAGCCTGATCCTGCAAGCACTACGCGATGGTTGGATCGCGGACGACAAGCGTGACCTCTACACAGATACCGTGCGGCGTTTATTCATGCATTTCTTCGCGACTTATCTCGACCAAGAGCATGGCTACTTAGTCATTCGAGACGAAGAGCGTAATACGGTGCCATACCACACGGCACGCATGGCAAACTTCGATGCCGCTCGCTATCTCTGTCAATGGGCACGTTTGGCACGTGCCACCAAAGGCAGCGCCGCGCCATCCAAACCGGTCGCACCACGCAAGGTAGCTCGTTTTGTTAGTTTCGACAAATCGCACAAAAAGGAACAAGGGCTGTTCGTTTACCAAGATCCTGATTCCGGCTTAGCAGTTCAATTGCCACTCATCGCTTCCGGCGAACAAGGCAAAGGCACGTCCGACTACCTCGCGTTCCCTCACTCACCAGGCATCTTCGACTGGCCGGTTCAAAAGTATCTGCCGATCATGATGCCAGAGTTGACCTTTGGCGATAAAGTCATCGTACCCTCCTTTTATGGGAAGAACTGCACCACTGCAATGGGGCTGCGCAACGCCTTAACTTTTAAATATGACCAACCAGAGCTCATTACCACAGACGAACAAATCGTCCCCGGTCTAGGTAGCTGTAAAGTCATGTGGTCCTTTAAGGGTGGCACAATCACTTGCGAATTCTGCTTCACCGTGAAACAGCAAGTGCAGCTTGATCGCATGCGCTACGTACTAGCGATTGCAGCGCCGCACAGTCGTTACCGTGTTGGTACCTCTTTCACACTAGGCGAAGAAGGCCACCGCACTAATGTGGTGAAGGATGACTTTCAGGCAGAATGGAAAGAGCTCGACGTCGTCACCGAAGATCCAGAATACCGCACTTACTACGGTAACATGCACTACTTGCAAATCCTTGAGCGCGATCATCCACTAATCATGCGCCCTGCCACACAGTACCGTCTAGCGCTCTCGTTTGAGCCAGATATCGCGTTTGCTGACGAGTAAGACGTCGTTACCAACAAATTTCAGAATGCCGCTGCTCTTCGTATGCGGCATTCTTTGTTTACAGGCGTCCATTCCGCTTTTTATCTTCTGCCATGCTCTCAGTCCGAATCATTCCCTGCTTAGATGTTCATGAAGGTCGCGTCGTCAAAGGCGTCAACTTCGTCAATTTGATCGACGCTGGTGATCCCGTCGAGCAGGCCAAGGCCTACGAGCAGCAAGGTGCCGATGAACTCGTGTTCCTCGACATCACTGCCTCCAGCGACGAGCGCAACACAATGATCGACGTCGTCAAGCGCACTGCGGATCAGTGCTTTATGCCCCTCACCGTCGGTGGCGGACTGCGCAACGTCGAAAATATTCGCGATATGCTCAATGCTGGGGCGGACAAAGTCAGCCTCAACACTGCAGCCATCATCAATCCGGATCTCATTCACGAAGCATCCTCCAAATTCGGCAACCAGTGCATCGTCGTCGCAATCGATGCCAAACGTATTAAAGACGAAGATCGCTGGGAAGTTTACACTCATGGCGGGCGTAATAAAACAGGACTCGACGCAGTCGAATGGGCAAAAAAAGTCGTCGCACTTGGCGCAGGCGAAATCCTCCTGACCAGTATGGACTCTGACGGTACCAAGGAGGGATTTGACAACGCGCTCAATCGCGCCGTCAGCGAAGCCGTCGAAGTGCCCGTCATCGCCTCTGGCGGCGCAGGCACCCTCGATCACCTTGCTGATGCTATCGACAAAGGCAAAACCAGTGCGGTACTCGCAGCCTCGATCTTTCACTTTGGCACTTTCACGATCCGCCAAGCTAAACAGCACCTGCAGAACCGCGGGCTACCCGTGCGTCTATAATTCATCGCGGGATAAACCAGCTCGCTATAAACTTTTGACAGTTAGGTAACCTACCAAAACTGTCTTTAAGCCAGGCGGAATCATCTGCAGATTGATTCTTCAGTCAAATGACATAGACTTCACTACTAACACTCCCCCCGTGAAAATCATCGACAGTCATAGCCATTGCTACCCAGACGACCTTGCGACCGCTCCGCGTGTCTGGGCGGAGTCTCACAATGAGCCACACTGGGCCGAGCTCGTCGCTCCGCTAGATCGACCATCCATTCAAGGCTGGGCGACGCGGGAGGAAACATTAGCCGCGATGGAAGCCGCGGGTGTCCAACAAACCATCTTACTCGGATGGTATTGGCAAAACGAAGCTACCTGTCGCTGGCAAAATGAAGTGATTGCACGATGGGTGCATGCAGCACCCGAGCGCTTTATCGGCTTTGCTTCGATCCATCCTGGCGGCACTGCAGCATCAGTCATCGCTCAATGCGAACATGCGCTCAGCCTCGGGCTACGGGGCGTAGGCGAGTTGCACCCAGGGGTTCAGAATTTCGACTCTAACAGCCTCGGCTGGCAGGCACTCGCGGATTGGTGTATCCGGCACAACTGGCCGATCAATCTACACGCCACTGAAGCCGTTGGTCACCAGCACCCTGGCTGTGTGCCCACTCCGCTCAACGATTTTTTGCGCATGGCTAAAGCCCACCCACAGTTAAAACTGATACTCGCTCATTGGGGCGGAGGCCTAGCCTTCTTCGAACTCAATCCACGCCTGCGGCAAGCATTGAAAAATGTTTACTACGACACTTCTGCCACGCCCTTGCTTTACGACCCGTCGATCTTTCGACAGCTAATTGAAATCGTCGGTGCAGAAAAGATCCTATTTGGCTCAGACTTTCCGCTGCGCGTATATCCGCGCACACAAAAAACGCCCGACTACTGCTCGTTCATCGAAACGATACAGAACCAAGCAGGCTTAAGCCCTGAAGAGTTTACTGCGATCATGCAGCACAACATAAAGCGCATACTCGACTAAGACTAGGGCGAACCCGGCACAAGCTGATAGATTAAGCAATGAGCCGTACTTGCTGACCGTCTAATGCACTCGCGTGAAATGCTAGCAGTTAAGACAGCGCGATACTCTCTACGAACCAAAGCTCTCAGACTTAACCTATCCTTCAGACAAGACTTTATCAAAATAAGCGATCGTCGGCTTTAAGCCTTCATCCAGTGATACCTTCGGTTCCCAACCAAGCACCTTTTGAGCCTGACGAATGTCTGGCTGGCGCTGCTTTGGGTCGTCTGATGGTAAAGCCTCATGAATTATCTTAGACTTGCTGCCTGTTTGAGCGATTACTTTTTGAGCAAGCTCCAGAATTGTAAACTCACCGGGGTTGCCGATATTCATCGGACCGGTCACTGCGTCTTGATTCATTAGGCGCACAAAGCCTTCAATCAAGTCGTCACAATAACAAAATGAACGAGTTTGAAGCCCTTCGCCATAGATCGTAATATCGTGCCCCTGAAGTGCCTGCACGATGAAATTTGAGACGACGCGGCCATCATCTGGGCACATTCGCGGGCCATAGGTGTTAAAGATACGGACAATGCGAATATCCACACCGTTCTGGCGGTGATAATCCATAAACAAAGTCTCGGCGGCACGCTTGCCTTCGTCATAGCAAGAGCGAATGCCGATCGGATTGACATTACCCCAATAGGACTCTGGTTGTGGATGCATCGACGGATCTGGATCGCCATACACCTCAGAAGTGGACGCTTGGAAGACTCGCGCATTCACGCGTTTCGCAGAGCCGAGGCAATTGATCGCGCCCATGACCGATGTCTTGATCGTCTTGATCGGGTTGTGCTGATAATGCACAGGCGAAGCTGGGCACGCTAGATTGTAGATTTGATCAACTTCGACCTTAAAAGGATCCGTCACATCATGCCGCATCAGCTCAAACATCGGGTTTGACATCAGATGCTGCACATTACGTTTACGTCCGGTAAAGAAGTTATCCATACAAATGACTTCATGTCCTTCATTTAACAGACGATCACACAAATGACTACCAAGAAACCCGGCACCTCCAGTAATTAAAATACGCATAATTAAATCAAGTTGTGATTATAAGAAATTTACGAACAATAAATACCATACTCCATGAATTGTTCATATTTATGCTCATTCGCTCTGACTCTCTGCTTTCTGGCGCACTACTCAGTTGTGGCTCAGCCTGATGCGTCGGTCGCGTCCGAAGCGGTGGCCACTGTCCGACCGCAGCTTAGCGATGCAACCAGTAAGCAGTTAATTAAGAATTACCTTGCGGTTTCTGGTGGCAAGCAAGCTTACATCAACCTTCAAAACGTCATAGCCACCGGCAGCATTGTGGAAGCTGGGAAGTTGAAATCCTTTCGCTTAATCGAAGCACAGGATGGTCGCCGCCAAATCACCTACACATGGAAGCACCTCGGTCGCATCTACAAGACGCTATATTCATTCGATGGTGTGCAAACTTGGCAACAGAAACTCCTGCCAAAGGAGGAACACCCTGAGCCATTCAGTGGTGGTGACGCGACGCACTTTGCGCGACAGCATTGGCTACTCCAGCCCTTCATCGTACCGCTCGTAGCCGACTATGTATTTAAATATCAAGGCATGTCCAAAGTTGCGGGCCGCCCTGCCTACATTATTACTGGCTATGGAAAATATAATATACGTAGCTGGTTTTATTTTGATAAAGAAAAGCATCTCCTCACCCGTTGGGGCGGTATTGGCACTATCGCCGGGATCGAGGAATATATGGACTACCGCGCTACACGTTTCGCGACAGTTAATGGCGTGCTCCTGCCCAAACAAATTGAACTACTCGCCGAAAACTCTCCATTTGGCACAATCACCTTCGAAACCATCAGCGCCAATCAACCGATCGACTCGAAGATTTTCGACATGCCGGCCAATACGATTCCTATGCTACGGCAAATTCAGCAGTAACTCTAAAATTCAGCGCTTTCTCGGCACGTACCAAACTCTTGGCTACTTAAGCAATTGAACGACTCGCACTCCGGCGCGCGGAGTTACCTAATTTTTGCCAAGGCTTGACCTCTACGCGTCTTTTGTCAGCCATGACGAGCGATGCATATTGATCCAATCGCCCGAACTGTTCGCCTAAGTGTACGCGAACTCGCCACCTTTCGCCAGGTGCCGTCGAGCGCAGGATATGGAACTGCTTCATGGCGTGCCATAGTTGGCCAACATTGGCACACTACCGCTGCTCACCAAACGAGCGAAATCTACGCTGACGCACGTTTCGAAGTGCCACTCAGCGCAAAGTGGTTCCACCGCGACTGGTACTTCGAGATTCAAGGGCGTATCGATCAACTCATTCCTGAACAGAATCAGTTATGTATTCGTGAAGTTAAAACCGTGCGAGACAGCCTGCCCGCCAGCACCGAAGAACTTGCCAGCCGCTATCCCGATTATTTCGCTCAAGCCGCGATCTATCTAGGCCTCGCTCAGGTACTTCCTGAGTACGCTGAATCCACGCTCCGTGCGGAGCTCTACTTTATCGAGGTCGAGACAGGTGGCGTTCAAATTGTGCCGCTTACCGAAGCTGATCAGTGCGCCTTTACAGACCAACTCGAGTCGCTTCTTCCTTTCCTCGAAGATCGGCGCACTAGCCAACTGCGACTACAAGGAGTGGTACTGCAACCTGCATTTGAAACTTTGCGCGAAGGTCAGGCTGAGCTATTCGCCACACTCGACCATGCCACCCTACAGAGCAAAACAGTGCTCCTCGAAGCGCCCACTGGTTTTGGCAAAACCGGGATTGTGCTGGAACATATGCTACGTCAAATGCAGAGCGGTATCTATGATCGTGCGATCTACCTGACTAGTAAATCGACAGGTCAGCTCGAAACCATTCGCCAACTTCGTAGTATGATCGGCGACAATTTACGCTACATTCAGATGCGCAACCGCACGGAGCATTGCATCGAAAGCGCAGCCCACACATGTACTGGCGATGAGCGATGCAATGCACGAATTGGACAAAGCTGGCAAGCCGCTGCCATCTACCCACCAGATCTGTTCGAGCACGGCACTCTGACCCTCAACCGCAGCAAAGAGCTCGGCCAGTCCACTGGTGTTTGTCCCTATGCTTTAACTAAAGGCTGCCTGCCATTCTCGGAGGTCTGGATCGCTGATACTAACTATGTATTTTCGCCCGCTAGCCGCGCCGTATTTTTTGAGCAGCATGGGTTCGATCCCGCCAAGACATTACTTATCGTCGACGAAGCGCATAATCTCCCCGAACGTGCAGCCGATGCATTGAGTGTCGAACTCAGCGCAACTGACCTATTCTCAGCGCTCGAAGAATTACGCAGCGCAGGGGCATCACACCATTTACTCAGCATTGGTGAAGAGCTCATTGGGTGCCTTGAATTATTGACCACCAAGGAGCCTCTCCACTCTGCTGCGCTGTGCGAAACGCTGGACTTGTGCGAAGATTTTACGCGGCAGCTCAAAGAGTCCCATTTCGATTACTCAACCACCGCCCCCTTTGCCATCGACATCGCTTGGCGTATTCCCGATTTAGCGCATCGCCTTGCCGAGCCTGCGCATCAATGGCTGCACTGGTCACCGTCGAAAGGCACGCTCCGTGCCACAAGCCTGAATGCCAGCAAATGGATCGCAGAATGCGTCACACCTTTCGGTGGCAGCATCTTAATGTCTGCCACGCTTACACCAATACAGAGTTTTCGTGAGCACTGTGGTTTAACCGCTGAGAATACTGCGCTCGCGCTTGGCCATGCTCCATGGCGCGAAGGCGCCTATCACGTTGCCATCGATACTCGTGTCGATACTCGTTATAAGCAACGCGACAAATATTACGAGACTACCGCACGCACGATCGCCGCGCTGATCGCACAAAGCCCTAGTGTGCCAGTCGCTGTTTTTTTTGCCTCCTATCTTTACGCCGAAAATATTAAATCCTATCTTGACGCACTCAATCCTGGGTTACGCGTTCAAGTGCAACCACGAGGCGTCGATCTGGCCGAGCAAGAAACCTTTATCGATGAAGGCCTACTGATGGCCGACGCCCTCTTTCTGATCTTAGGGTCGAGCTATGCCGAAGGTGTCGACAAGCTTGGCGGACGCATCGATATCGCGATAGTGGTCGGTCCTGCGCTACCAGAAGTTAACGCTATTCAAGACGCCAGGATGAACACTCATCCCAGCACCGATAGAGACCTAGCCTTCACAGATGTTTATATCATCCCCGCTATGCGCCGCATTCATCAAGCCCTCGGACGCCTCGTTCGCGCACCAGGCCATCGCGCCAAAGTGTTGCTCCATTGCAAACGCTACAACCAAGCTACTTACAAGGAGCAACTTGCCCCCGAATATCAACAGACCACCACGATCACCAACGATCACGAGTTGGTTAAGTGGTCACAAGAAAGCTAGCGCTTTGGGGCGAAGCGAATCATTCCACAGCCTCAATCACAAATAATCGTATTGCTTGTTCAGGCAAAACTGCTTTGTTCGTCGCTTCTCGCAAATGCGGAACGATATGTGGGCGTAGCTCAGCTGGATAGAGCATCGGTTTTCTAAACCGAGGGTCCCGGGTTCGAGTCCCGGCGCCCATACGTTCCGATGAGCTGGTGACTCTCACCTACAGTGGTCCGGCCCGCTAAGCGACCGGTTTTGTCGCCCTTCAGGCTCGGAACGAGTCCCGGCGCCCATACGTTCCGATGAGCTGGTGACTCTCACCTACAGTGGTCCGACCCGCTAAGCAACCGGTTTTGTCGCCCTTCAGGCTCGGAACGAGTCCCAGCGCCAATACGTTCCGAGTCAAAATAGAAAAAAGTACCTATTAGCCGCTGATCGATTAGTGCTTCTTGTGCGAGATCGAGGTCCAATCAAGCCCCCCCTTAGATTTGACGACGCCTTTTTCAAAGGCAAAGCGCACTAGGCTCGCTTCGTCACTGATGTTGAGTCGCTTCATCACATTGTGCTTATGGCGACGAACGGTGAACTCACTAATCCCCAATAATTCACCCGCACTCACATGGTCATGTCCTCGTGCAATCAAGCGCAGAACCTGCAACTCTCGATCCGACAAAACCTTATAATAGGCATCAGGATTCTGCCACATATCAGCAATGATCTTTTGCGCATTAGTTGAATAGTAAATCTCCCCAGCGGACACATCATTAAATGCGGTGAATAATATTTCGAGCGACATCTCTTGCTTGTGAACAAAACCGAGTATTCCACTGCGGGTGACTTCGCGAATTGTATAGTCATCGCACTCACTGGACAGGGCTAAAATTCGAACATCCGGAGCGACATTGAGTATGCGACGGGACAAACTCAAGCCGTCAAGCTCAGGCAACATTAAATCCAGCACCACGAAATCGAATTTTTCTTTCTGAAACAGCTTCCATGCCGACTCTCCATCGGACGCTTCCTTGACATAGCTAAACTCAAATTCGCGCGATACGACACTGGCTAGCAATTCACGAACCAACTCTTCATCTTCTACAATAAGCGCTTTCATATAATTTTTGTAATATATGAGGTATTAATAATAAAACGAGTTTTAATTACGTTATTTATTTAGTAAAATCAGGGTACAGTTGCTTCATAAGAGTAAAAATGCTAATGCATAATCATAAGAAAGTCTTATAATGTCACATAATTAGGCGTGCAGTATCGCTTATAGCCTACTCTACCGAGAGTTGTCGCAATGCCTCGTAAGTCCCAATACCTGCAGAAGTCGAAAGATTCAGTGAACGTAGATTCGTGTTTTTATGCGGAATGGTCAGGCGTTGCCCTTTTAGTTCAGTATGCAACCAGTCTGGCACACCGTGCCCTTCACTACCAAAGACCAAACCGTCGTCCTCTGCGTATTGCACATCCCAATACAAGTGATCGGCCTGCGTGGTAAACAACCACAGGCGTCGAGGAGCAGTTTCGCTTGCCTTGAACGCTGCCCAATCATCGTGATGATGTACATCGAGCGAGTGCCAATAGTCCATACCGCTGCGCTTGAGGTGCTTATCGGTGACGGTGAACCCCAGCGGATGGATCAAATGTAAGCGCGTCTCAGTAATCGCACACAGTCGGCCAATATTACCTGTATTCTGAGGGATCTCTGGATTAAATAAAACAATATGAAGCATTGCGTCAGATAGTGTAGGTCCAACGTCGTTGGTCGAACATTGAATTTGATTCGATTACTTGATTCGGGTCTCACTTCAGTGCTTCGCGGGGTTTGGCATTCGCCGTCTTGGCCCCTCGGCGACGGTAGCGTATAAAACGCGTTGCAGCTATTCAGCTGCTTAATGTATCTACACGCTACACTGCTTTGCGCATCAATAAGGCTGCGTATGCCTACCAATTCGTGTAAACTACGCTCGCCCAGCAGATACCGCAGTTAACCAGGGCAATGAAGACAGCAGCACTACCCATATCTTTCGCCTGTTTAGCGAGCGCACGGTGTTCTAGTGAAATATCGTCGACCACCGCTTCGAGCGCAGAGTTTAAGACCTCGACAATCAATACAAGTAATACACTACCAATTAAAATCAGACGCTCAACTAGAGTTAGTGGAAGAAAAAATGAGCTAACAATAAAGATACTACCGACAGCAACCTCCAAGCGAAATGCGGCCTCATGCATCGCATAGCCGAGGCCAGCCAACGAACAGACGCCAGCTTTTAAGAGACGGGTGCAGCCAGTGTGCTTATGAACTAATGGATCGATATTATTTGAACTCATAAGATTTACGATGATGCACCTTTTAAAACGACTTAATTCACGCAGTTTCAGCGGAAACATACTAGCAAAAAAGACCGTGAATATGTTATAATATACAACTTAGAATAGCCACAATACAAGGCACTAGAATAAACAGGGAAAAAATGGATATAATCATCAAGTAGGTGTGCGGTACTGGACGATTTGAACCTAGCATAAAGAATGGATCGCGTCCTAAAAAAACTTACGAGCGGCCCACACGCATGATCGCTGCAGTCAACGCATCGAGTTGCGCCTCATGTAACTCACGTTTCGGATCATACTGATCCAGCAAACTCCAAAAACGCTTTGAATGATTCATCTCAGTCAAATGCGCTAGCTCATGTAAAATCACATAATCCTGCAGTTCAGGAGCGATCAAAACCAAGCGCCAATTTAATGAAATCCCGCCGCTCGATGAGCAAGAACCCCAGCGACTCGCTTGATCGCGTACGCTGAGTTTGGAAAATTTTAACTCCAAACATTTGGCGTGATACGCGAGTCGACACAGCATCGCGTCTTTCGCGAAACGTCGCACTAAGGCCAACAATGCACTGTCGGCATCGTCACTCTCATGCGGAACGCGTAGAACGATCTCCGCCCCGCCCTGATCAAAGATATAATCCGCCCGTAGACGCTCCGTCGACTCAACGCGCACAGTAAACCGATCGCCGCTACCGGTCAGTTGCGGATGCTCAGTCAGCCAATCAACAATCGAGCGAGCACGCGGCACTCTTGCTAGCTGACCCTCCAACCAGTCGCGTTGATTCTCTATGAATTTCAACGCCTCGCGATCCGAGCAACGCCACGGTACCGAAACCACTGCTTGATTACTGTGGTTCAAACTGAGCCGTAAATGTCGTGTCCCCTTACGGCGCCGCACATCAATCGACACTGACTCACCGTTGTTAAGGCTTAAAAACATTTAATAGAAGTTACAGAAACCGCCCTAACATTCCCCGGGAGCGTTCGACTCTAGCTGGTCAACCACGTTTTGCGCATAGCGACGCAACGCTGCCTCAGGCTCCAGTTTTTTTATTCGACAGGCCGCAGCGATTTCAAACAACTGCTTGCCAAGCGCCAACTCATCGTCCGCCAACGCTTGGGCAGTCATCGCAATGCCGCCCTCATCAATCACATCGGAAGCGTCGATCTGCTGCTTTAGAATCTGCTTATAAATATCCTGTGCATACATCAGAGCTGGTAATTGATTCGGTAAATCCTTAAATCGTCCAGCCTGCTTGGGGCCGCGTTTCGTCTCTTCTGCCTTAATCGCATCCCATTGTTTGAGCACTGCCTCGGAATTGCTCAACGCTCCTGTGCCGAACACATGCGGATGACGGTGAACTAATTTATCGTTCACTACCTTACATACCCCTTCAAAATCAAAATGACCCGCCTCCTTGGCCATCTGTGCGTGCATCACAACTTGTAGCAGTACATCGCCCAGCTCTTCTTCCATATGATGCATGTCGAGTCTGTCTATGGTCTGCAATAACTCACAGCACTCATCGATCAAACAATCGGTGATTGACTGGTGTGTTTGCTCAATATCCCAAGGGCAGCCTGTATCCGGCTCGCGAAGGGCCGATACTGTCTGTAAAAGATCGTTAATAGAACTCATACACTTATCCGCTAAATGGCAGCAGCCACTTTGGCGAACGAAAAGCGTCGGCATAGCGATTTAACATCACTGCGCCATCTGATCTCGCGCACTCAACACAAGGGCATATCCCACGCAGGTACGCCCAAATACGAACTTCACGAAATCGAATATAGATTAGTAAGACGCTCCCCGCGACACATCGGAGAGCACACCTAAAGCCTAAAGCGGTTCGCACATAAAAAAACGTCCTTCTCAGCCTACCCTATAGTGAAAAGTTATTGGTTACGGCCTCGCGAACGACTCGGCGCTGCGCCCTTTGACGAACCACTTGAACCTCCTTGCGGACGACTTCGGCCACCTTGTGGACGACCTCCACCTTGTGGACGACCTCCGCCGCCACCTTGGCGACCACGGCCACCTCCACCACGGTTGTTTTGACCTGGTGCCGGGCGTGATTTCTTCGAGCGTGTTGCTGGGCGCGGCATAGCTATCTTTTCGCCGCGGTCATCGATTCTAAATAGTGGAATATTTTTCTTCATCGTCTTCTCGATGTCCCAGAGATAGCCCTCTTCTACATCACTAACGAGTGAGACTGCATTACCCGCCTTGCCGGCACGACCCGTGCGGCCGATACGGTGCACATAATCTTCGGGGATATTGGGTAACTCGTAATTCACCACATGCGGCAAATCCGCGATATCGAGACCACGCGCAGCGATATCAGTCGCGACCATCACACGGATCTTATTAGACTTAAACATGCTCAACGCACGCTCCCGAGCAGACTGGCTCTTGTTTCCATGAATAGCCATTGCGCCGATCCCTTGTCGGTCTAAATACTTAGCGAGCTTATTAGCGCCATGCTTGGTACGAGAAAAGACCAGCACCTGCGTCCACTCGCCCTGCTCGATCATTTCGGCTAGAAATTGTGGTTTTGCATTTTGAGCGACGATATACGCCTCTTGATCGACGCGATCTGCAGTAGCATTACGCGCGGCAACTTCAACTTCGACCGCATTGTGCAGCATGGAGTCAGCAAGCTTCTTAACTTCCTTGGTATAGGTGGCCGAGAAAAACAAGTTCTGACGCTTGGCAGGCATCAATTGCAGAATCTTCTTAATGTCATTGATAAACCCCATGTCCAACATGCGGTCAGCTTCGTCAAGGACCAGAATCTCTATGTTCGAGAGTTGCATCTCACCTCGCTGACAGAGGTCGAGCAGGCGTCCTGGAGTGGCAACGACAATATCGAGTCCACGACGGAGTGCATTAATCTGCGGCTGAAAACCTACGCCACCGAAAATCACAAACGAGCGAATATTTACATGCTGACCGTAATCAACGATGCTCTGATGCACTTGTGCAGCAAGCTCTCGAGTCGGCGCGAGTACCAGTGCCCGCGGGCGCTTATTTTGGCCATTAAACTCAGATCCGGAAAGAATCTGCAGCATGGGTAAACTAAAGGCGGCGGTTTTTCCTGTGCCAGTTTGTGCGCCGCCTAGAACGTCGCGGCGATCCAGCACAGCTGGGATGGCACGTGCTTGGATGGGAGATGGGATGGTGTAGCCTTTTGCTTCAACGGCTGCAACGAGTTCGGGAAGGAGTCCCAGTTCAGAAAATGACATAACAATTTGCTTTGAGTAGTGACGCGTGCTGGCCGCCTAAATAGACGATTCTCCGATCATGCGACTCGTGGATGGCTGAGTCAGTTTTGACTGCAGCATGAATAATAAGTGCATACTAAAAAAGTCGGATTCTCCCGAAGCATGCGACCGCCCTTTAAAGGTACGGCGTAGATAGAGCGGCAGGTGTATCGTAAAGAATGCCGTTCGCCTAGCAAAAAGAGTCAGGCACTGCATCGATAAAAACTACCTGTATAACAAAAAAATAGAATTTTAGCTATTTACGCGTCGAGAGCTGTGCGGAAAGTCGATTTCTAAAGGGGGTAAGAACTTCGGCAATTCAATAATTCGAAGGTTCACCAACGAAAAAAAGCACATCTTATATATAATAATGCAACGAACCAGCAACTACGTCGATCTCTGCATAAAAACACACACTTACTTTGTGATCTATCGCTTTGGGTTGACCTCGCGAAAGGTCGTAACGAAGTCGCTCATCATATCGCGCAGTTCTGCTTTAATAACTTCCACTTGTTTGGATCCGGAACTGGAACTACCGCGCCGGCGCATTTCAAAGACTGTCGCGACAGTTTTCTCACTGTTACGGTCAATCGTTACAAAATCGCGCACCTGCACAATCAACTCAAATTCACCAGAAGCAATACGACTGGAGGTGTCGACTGAAAGTCTAATGAGCGGGATATTCACCTCTGGTTGATTCAACACGTAGGTATTCAAAGCTACATTTCCGCGCCTAAGTTGGAGTTCCATGATATCATTTAGATCGAGACGTTCACTCGATTGGATATCAGAGGCCATGGATGTATCCACAGTCATGTACAGCGAATAGATGCCCTTCAAATGAGCGTTTGTAGCCTGATCAGCAGCGGTAGCAAATTGAACAGAAATTAGGAATGAAAGTAACAGGCAAATACGGTGCATCATAAGTTGATAGGGTTGAGTTATAGTGATCAGGAAGGTTTTTGCTGTGATAAAAAACTTAATTGCGTATAAAATCTAAAACAATCAAATAATGCTGTGGTGAATCATTCGATAGTCTACACGCGACTATTGACAAGCCTCCGCACCTAACGAACCTACACTGCATGCGTATACTCTTACTCGTCCTTTTTAGCCTCCTGTGCATCTCTTGCGCTTCCACTAAGAAGCCCGTGCTCACGAGCGTCACTATCCTCGACATTAAACCACGGTATATTGAGGCCGAGGCTTTTATGCGCGTTGGTGAATATTTAACCGGCAAGGAAAACCTCGGAAATAGAGTCATCGTGCGTACTGACAGAAATGAACGTGCAGGCTACTACTTTGTGCTGATACTAGACGGGCAAGTACGCGACCTGCCAGCAGGCACCTATATCGAAGGCGAAATCTATTCGCCGGAATCACTCGATGCGCAAGAACACACCTTCAAGCTACCCTCAAAACTACCAAAGAATAATGAAATCTTCATCGGCCTAACCGGCGAAGACTGGCCAAATCAAAGTGCCACGCCTGCGGCTTGGCGTTTCACGATTAAGAACTCCAATGGTGAAGTACTCGCCACGGAAAAAAGCTACCTTTGGAGTTTCTAAGGGCAGTTCACCACGCCACACCGCTCGCCCATCTTAGCATATACTTCATGGCCGAGCGCGGCTTGGTCTAAAAGATCATTGTCAAAGCGGATGGCGCCTGGCTTGTAAACCGTCGTCACACACGAACCGCCGAAAGAGAAATACCCTTTGGCCGCGCCCTTCTCTACCTGAGACCCAGCTTGGTAAGTCTGATGCATGCCCCCGACGCACGTCGCGCCGACTTCCATCACGATTATCTTGCCGAATTCACTCGTCGCAAGCTCGGTAATCATACGCCGGTTCTCCCAAAGTATCGACAACTTGCGGCGTAGCGCCAACGGACTCACGGAGCGCAAACTACCGTCCAAAATACGAGCCTCGCTAGGTTGACCTGCCACGGGAAAGTGAAAGCGGTGATAATCCACTGGGCACAATCGAGAGATCAACATCGAGCCGCCTTCAAATTCAGCCGCCAATTCGGCACTGCCAAGGAACTTTGCTAAATTGAAATGCTGCCCTTTAATATAAAAACTGTCCGCCGCACTGACGTCTGCAATAGCCAAATGTCGACCATCCGCGGGAAACACGGCAACCGAATCGCCCGCCGCAATTAGTCGCGCGCTCGGCTTAAGCGCGCGATAGAAAAACTCGTTAAAGGAACCATAGCTATCCACATCAGCTGCGAATTCTTCGACATCTACCGCATAGTTGTTAATGAATGGCGCCACCTTCTTGCGACTCGCAGAGCGATCCATGCGCCAGCCATACCAACGCGAAAACCACAATCGCTTCACGGCGACCGCCACAGTTAGACGACCTAAAGGATTACCATAGGCCCAGCGCAAGAAAGCTTCGCCATAAACTGACTCGGTTTCCACTAAGCCAGTGTGACGATTAAAAAATTCAATTGGTGCCTCAAATTGTTGGTTCAGATTCATACCATTAATCACTGGATGGCCGGCAGCCATTTTCGTGTTGATTTGTGTTAATTTCCTGCAACGTCGATTCCTTCAACTCAGTTGAGTGAAACTTTGAGACTGCCACACGCTGTGAAGTATAGATGCCAGTATGTCCGCTAAAGTAATAAGCCGTGAAACAGGCGACGGCGTAGTAAACAGTGTTTTCAGCACCAAACAGCTCGACCCCCATCATCGTGCACGCCAGCGGCGTATTTGTGGCCCCCGCAAATACAGCAATAAAGCCGAGCCCAGCAAACAGATCGACTGGTGCGCCCGAGAGCATCGCGAGCGTATTACCTAAGGTCGCTCCAATGAAAAACAACGGTGTCACTTCCCCGCCCTTAAAGCCGAAGCTCAATGTAATTGCCGTCAACAACAGCTTCCAGAACCAACTAAACGAGTCGGCACCGCCCGCGGAAAAAGCCGACACGATACTCACACCATCTGCGTTTGGCGAACTCACGCCGAGACCAAGATAATCGGTCGTGCCCAAGCAATAACTAATGCCCAACACCAACGCAGCACCGACTGCAGGAATCAGCCACTTGCGGCCAATCAACTGCTGGCTCTTTGCCTTTAGGCGATGCGACAACGCGGCAAATCCATAACTAGCGAGGCCAAAACAAGCACCCGCGATCAGCACCTTCAGTAACAACAACACATCAAACGAGATAAAAGACATTGCCCCCATCGCCTCCTTTGCGGAATAGCCGATCGAATAGTGCGTATGGTGAATTGGAAACGAAGTGCAAGTGATGTCGGCCACTAGACTCGCAATCAAGCAAGGCATCAGCGCACCATATTTAATTCGCCCAACTGCCAGCACTTCCAAGGCAAAGATTGCGCCCGTGACTGGTGTGCCAAATACCGCGCCAAAGCCTGCGGCCATGCCAGCCATCAACAAGATGCGCTTATCCTCGTGGCGAAGTCCAAATTTTTTAGCGAAATAATCGGCCACACTGCCGCCCATCTGCACCGCTGTGCCCTCGCGCCCAGCCGAACCACCAAACAAATGCGTAATTATAGTGGTCACCATTACCAGCGGCGCCATCCGAAACGGAATACCACCGCCGGGTTCATGGATTTCATCCATGATTAAATTATTACCCGCTTCGGTATTTTTACCGTATCGGCTATACATCCAGTAAATACCAATACCTGCTAGTGGCAATAGTCCAAGTAACCACAAGTTGGCCTGGCGAATCTGCGTCGCCGACTCCAATAGCCACAAAAACAACGCGACTAGCGCACCCACCGTCATCGAGACCGGCAGCACTAGTAACGACCAACGAATCAATTGCCGCGCGATCCTTAATTGCTCAAATCTGTATTTAGTGGATGAAAACATATTTTACCACAACTTGCTTGGCTTGATTCGTGCGAACTGTAAAGCCTCAGGTTCGAGCGAGCCACTTGATACGCTTCATCAAAAGGTCCGGGATTACCTACACTTTGTTTAAATCGTAGCCACGGCGCTTTATTCTACCCTTAGTGCAGCTGCAGTGTTTGCTGGACGAATACGAAATCGAGGGATGAGTACTGTGCCGATATGCAACCGTTAAATATATCCCGAGATACGCCTGCGCTATCTCGATTATAGAAACACGGAAATACCTGAAATAAATTGCGATTAGGCCTTGATCTTTTCCAGACGCACCCGTTTATTCCTTCGCTTTCACTTTCAACCAATAGTACACCATGTCACAACACAACAGTTTCAGAGCTACCATCGGCGGCGGCGGTAAGAAAAACAGAACAGTCCTCAAGCGTTTTGAACGCGTGGATCTACTCCGCGAACGCGGCGAGTGGAAAGAAGGCGATCGCGTAGTCGGCATCAAAAAGACCAAGCCAGCTGAATAAGTTTTTTGGTTTAAGTATTTTAAGAAGTCCTTTCGTAACTGGAAGGGCTTTTTTGTGTCTGCGTATAGCCCCTGCTCGAAACAACAAAAAAGCCCGGCATCCACATCGAGAAAGCCTGGCTTTGGATTAAAAATGAGCCTGAGTTACTTCAGCAGACAGTTACCTGTCATCGCTTCAGGCTGTTCGAGTCCCATCAATTCAAGGATCGTTGGAGCGATGTCGCCCAATGCGCCGCCCTCGGCAATCGCACGTCCCTTGCAGGCTCCACCGTAAACAACGATCTCAACTGGATTGAGCGTGTGCGCCGTGTGCGGGCCGTCGTTCTCGGGGTTCCAGAGCTGATCGGAGTTGCCATGATCTGCAGTGATCACTGCATGGCCACTAACGGTGTCCACCGCATCGAGTAAATCCTGCACGCAACCATCGACGATCTCACATGCTTTGATACAGGCCTTGATCACACCCGTGTGACCAACCATGTCAGGATTTGCGAAATTCACTACGACTAGGCCGTACTTGCCGGATTTGATCGCTTCGACAGCTGCATCACGAATGCCGTAGGCCGACATTTCCGGCTTCTCATCGTAAGTCGCGCAATCCTTGCGGCTCGGGATAAGCGCACGGTCTTCGCCTGGGAACGGCTCTTCACGGTAATCGTTGAAAAAGAATGTGACGTGTGGAAATTTTTCCGTTTCCGCGCAGCGGAACTGTGGGATGCCCTGATCAGAGAGGTAGCTCGCGAGAATATCCTTCATCTTCTCAGGCTTGAAGAAAATGATGTTATCGCAGAGGCCCTTTTGGTATTCGCTCAATGTCGAGAAGTGAATGTCGAGCTTCTCGCCGCGATCGAAACTATCAAAATCGTCTTGGATAAATGCACGGGTCAATTCACGCGGACGGTCGCCACGGAAGTTACAGAAGATAACCGAGTCACCCTGCGCAATCGTCGCAACAGGCTTGCCATCTTCACCGAGCACTGCGGTTGGCGGGCAAAATTCGTCGCCCTTGGTGCCAGGTGTCTCTGGATGGTCGTATTGGTATTGAATAGCCGCTTCAGCAGAAGTGGCAGTGCTTTCAATAGTGCGACCAGTGAGGCAGTCGTATGCGCGCTGTACACGATCCCAGCGGTTGTCTCGATCCATCGCCCAGTAGCGACCAGACAGCGATGCAATCTTGCCGAGGCCGATCTTCGCCATTTCGGCTTCAACTTCTTTGATGAATTGCCTGCCACTAAATGGCCCAGTGTCGCGACCATCCGTAAAAGCATGCAAATAGAGCTCTTGAATACCTTCGTCTTTGGCAATTCGGATCAAACCGTAGATATGCTCCAGCATCGCGTGCACGCCTGCGTCAGACACGAGGCCCATGAGGTGCAGCGCAGTGCCCTGCGCCTTCACATTGGCGAGAGATGCCTTAAGCGCAGCGCTATCCTTCACCGAACCAGTCTCAATACCTTTATTAATACGGACAAGCTCTTGATCCACTACACGGCCCGCACCGATGTTTTGGTGACCCACTTCAGAGTTGCCCATGATACCGACTGGCAGACCCACATCCAGCCCACATGCCATGATCTCAGTGCGAGGCCACTCAGCGGTTAGGCGGTCCGCGCAAGGTGTCTTGGCAAGCTTCACCGCATTATAAGAGTCCTGCTCCGAATTATGATTCTCCCCCCACCCGTCACGGATAATAAGGACTACTGGTTGATAGGAATCAGGCATAAGTGATGTTTTGGTATGAAAATTCTAGAATTTGTTAGAAAAGATAGCCAAATTGCGAAAGGCCTGAAATCGACAGAATCGCAAGGTATAGCAAAAGCAAGAGCGAACCCTCGCCTCGGCTGACGGTATGTCCGCTCTTAAATATCCATAGAAGCAGCACTGAAAGTAGCACGAGTGCGGGAAACTCAATCAGTAGTAATTCATCGTGTACATCCATACCGGCAAGAGTCGACGCACCGCCACCGATCAGCAGCATATTAAACAAGTTGGAGCCAACGATATTACCCGCACACAAATCACCATGCCCTGCGCGCACCGCGGCGATCGAAGCGGCCAACTCTGGCAAACTCGTGCCAATCGCTACGATCGAGAGGCCGATAAACAAATCACTGATGCCCATCCGAGTCGCAATCTCGACGCTTGTAGCAACCAGTAAATTCGCCCCGAAGGCCAACGCAGCAGCACCCAGTGCAACAATCAACAAAGCCTTGATCGTCGATTTATGCTGAACCTGCTTAGCGCTTTTGGCGAACTCATCTGCAACTACTTGAGAATCCTGCTGCTTGGCACTATGCACGATATAAATTAGATAGACCACTGTCAGCCCAAGCAAGACGATGCCCTCAACGCGCTGAAACCCACCGCCAAGCGCAAACAAAGCAAATAACAGCGTGACCAAAATCAGGATCGGCACCTCACGACGAATCAACCGCAAGTGGATCTTTAGCGGCGCGATCATTGCAGCGATTCCCAGGATCAGGCCGATGTTGGCAATGTTACTACCGAGGATATTGCCCAACGCTATGCCAGGATTATCCTTAGCAGCCGTCAGCGAAGTCGCCATTTCAGGCATCGAGGTTGCAATCGAAACCACAGTTAGGCCAATGACCACTGGATTTATCTTCAAGTTACTCGAAATCGCTACGGCACCACGGGTCAACCAATCGCCGCCGAAAGCCAGCGCAACAAATCCCACCAGCGAAATAGCCAAGAGCGCTAATAAAGGGAGATCGGGATACGGAAGACTAATAAGTGCGAGTGTCATTGGATTTTAAAAGAAAGGCTCAGCAGGTGCCTGATCGAGCGCAACCTAACAAGCGCGAAAGCTAAACATCTGCGAGAAAATTCTGTGTGCTTGACTTGAGAAGTCAAAAAAACACATTCGCCGTTTTTAAATGGCCCTCGGTATCTAAATAATGGCTCTAGACCTCAAAAATACGCTCAACCTCCCAGAAACCGCCTTCCCAATGCGCGGCAACCTGGTTGAACGCGAACCCGCTCGTATTGAGCACTGGGAAAAACTTGACCTTTACGGCAAAATTCAAGCGAAGAATGCTGTGGGTCCAACCTTCATTTTGCACGACGGACCACCGTTTACCAACGGCGACCTGCATCTCGGTCACGCCCTCAATAAGACGTTGAAGGACACTATCTTACGATTTAAATGGATGCAGGGCTACAACGCCCCTTATATTCCAGGTTGGGACAGTCATGGCTTACCAATCGAGCACAAAGTCTCTCGTGAACTACAAGAGACCGGACGCACCGACTACACCGCGCTCGAAGTGCGTGAAGCCTGCGCAAAATTTGCCGACAAATACCGTCTTAGCCAGCGCGAGCAGTTCAAACGCCTCGGTGTTTTAGCCGATTGGGACAACGAATATTGGACGATCCACCCAGATTACGAAGCGACACAACTCGAAACTTTCGCCAGCTTCGTTGAAAAAGATATCGTTTACCGCAGCAAAAAGCCAGTTTACTGGTCAATTCCTTGCGCGACCGCTCTAGCAGAGGCTGAGATCGAATACCGCGACCACAAAAGCGTTTCGATCTATGTAAAGCTCGGCCTCTCCGCTGAAGCACTCAAGGTACTCGCGCTCGAAGAGCCTGCTTCGGTGCTGATCTGGACCACCACAGCATGGACCTTGCCCGCTAACATGGCAGTCTCAGTGAATCCAAAGATCGAATACAGCGCTATCAAATCCAGCAATCAAAGCACCATTATCGTCGCCTCTGCTCTGCGTGATGAGGTCATCGAAGCCTGCAAGCTCGAAGATGCAGAAACAATCAATACTTTCCTCGGCACTGCGATGGAGAGGCTCGAAGCGCGTCACCCATTCATCGACCGTCCGAGCCCTATCCTACTCGCGGACTACGTCACCACCGAAAGTGGCACTGGTTGCGTGCACACAGCACCAGGCCACGGTCAAGACGACTATATTACCGGAATCAACAACGGAATCGACGTGTATTGTCCACTTGATGACAATGGTTGCTACGTTGACGATGGCCAAGTGCCTGCCGAATTGGTCGGTCTCTCCGTGCTCGAAGATGGTAAAATTAGCGATGCCAACCGTGGCGTACTGAAAATCATCGGCCAAAACGGCGCATTAATCGCCAAGAAGACCATCACTCACAGCTACCCGCATTGTTGGCGCTCCAAAACTCCAGTGATTTTCCGCGCTATGGATCAATGGTTCATCGCGCTCGACAAGGGCGGCGACCGCAAGCTCGCACTCGAAGCACTCAATGATGTTAACTTTATCCCTGCTTGGGGTGAGAAACGTATCCGTGCTGCTGTTGAAAACCGCCCAGACTGGTGCATCAGTCGCCAGCGTACCTGGGGCGTTCCTATCCCTGCCTTTTACAATGAAGACGGCGAAGCATTCATTGACGCTGGCGTCATCCGCGCCATTGCTAAAAAAGTCGCTGTAGGTGGCACTAATATTTGGTTTGAGCAAACGACCGCCGAATTACTCGAAGGCATCACTTTGCCAGATACTTGGCCAACTGCGGCTCAACTCAAATCTGGCACTGACACACTCGATGTCTGGATCGACTCAGGCACTAGCCATCGCGCCGTACTGCAGAAGCGCGCCAATTTAAGCTGGCCAGCAGACCTCTACCTCGAAGGTAGTGATCAACATCGCGGGTGGTTTCAAAGCTCCCTCTGGACTTCTGTCATCGCCGACAAAGCAGCGCCTTATAAGAATCTACTCACTCACGGCTTCGTCGTTAAAGAAGATGGCACCAAGCTATCCAAGAGCGACGGAGAGGCCCGGTCACTTCCTGAATGGATCCAAAGTTACGGTGCAGACGTCGTACGCCTATGGATCTGCTCGCAAGATTACCGTGGCGATGTGCCCGTATCCGATAAGATCGTGCGCAATGTTTCAAATAATTATCGCAACATGCGTAATACCCTGCGCTTCCAGATCAGTAATCTATATGATTTCGACGCAGCCATCAATGCGGTGCCACTCGCAGAGCTCAATGCAATTGACCAGTGGGCACTCGACGAACTCGCACAACTCGTGCGTAAGGTTACCGAAGCCTACGAAGCCTACGAATTTCACCGCGCATTTAAGGATATCATTGATCCATTCTGCGCAAATGTACTATCGGCCACTTACCATGACATCCTCAAAGATCGTCTCTATACCTGTGCGCCTGATGACCCGCTGCGCCGCTCTTCACAGACTGCGATCAGTATTATATTTAGCGTATTCACACGCTTAGTCGCGCCATTAATCCCGCACACAGCCGACGAAGCATGGAGCTATGCCCAGAACGACAGCGACTTTACCGACAAACCGATCGCACTCAGCGGCTGGCCCTCTGTGGATAACGCGTGGGATCAGCCCGAAGTCGCCCGCGACATCCGTGCCCTACGCACTTTCCTCTCCGAAAAGCTCAACGATGGATTAGAAGAACTCCGCCAAGAGAAAGCAATCGGACAAAGCCTCGACGCGAAAGCTACGATTACTGGCTCGCTGAGTGACCCAGAGTTCGCGCGCCTCAAACAATATGAATCAGATCTACCAGAACTTTTTATTCTTTCTCAAGTTACAGTCGTCGAAGACACCACTGTAACCGAACTTACAGTCGAAGTCGCACATGCTGATGGGGTACGCTGCCCACGCAGTTGGCGCTGGGTGCCTGCGCTAGTCGAGACCGATACTTGGGGCGCCGTCTCCCCTCGTTGCGCTAAAGCACTTAAACAAATTTCAGACTCTAATAAATAACACCCCACTCTATCTTATCAATGACTATCAAGAAGACCAAATCATCTGCCGCAAAAAAAACTGTAGCTAAAAAATCTGTAAAAAAGTCTGCAGTTAAAAAAGCTGTCGCCAAGAAACCAGCATCTAAGGCGAAAAAGACTGTCGCCAAGAAACCAGCGTCTAAGGCGAAGGCGAAAAAGACTGTCGCCAAGAAACCAGCGACTAAGGCAAAGGCGAAAAAAGCTGTCGCTAAGAAACCCGCTACTAAGGCAAAAGCGAAAAAAGCTGTCGCCAAGAAACCGGCTACTAA